>Ga0316204_10002084_pt1 | contig 47719 bp, 36 predicted proteins | sample 6monrhotite_MG_2_FD_205661 | JGI IMG/M metagenome (GOLD analysis project Ga0316204, IMG submission 205661) | Microbial mat bacterial communities from mineral coupon in-situ incubated in ocean water Damariscotta River, Maine, United States -... | ecosystem: Environmental > Aquatic > Marine >... | reverse complement strand
ACGTGTCGCAACGCCAATCGTCGGGGACTGGGGGTTAGGGGTGGGTCATTTCGTGCGCGTTGGGTGGGTCACTTTCCGCGCGACGCGTGCAGGACGAACTCTCGGGCCTCTATCAAAGCTGGAAGGAGGGGGGCAGCAAGCTTCCCTTGCTGGAAGCGTACTGGGCGGGCAGCGTCCTTGAAGACAAGCAGCGTGTTCGGCTCCTTGTGGCACTGGGAGACTCGGACGCGATCAAGCTAGTTGGGAGATCCCCGAGGCCATTCGAGGAGGGGGTGGACGCTACGCCCACGATGGCTTGGTTGGAGCGGCTAGGGGACTTCGGGTTGAGAGTCATGCAACTCGCTGCGGTTCTGGCCGTGACGAAGGCGGCTCGACGGTTTGATTCCTCTACGGGCCTCGGCTGGGGAGCCGAGGTCTTGCAAAACTCCCGTCGCTTCTTGACGGGAAGCAAGGAGGCCGATGTCCCTGCCCTGAGAGAACTGCTCTCGACGGCAACTGCCTGGGCTGAGGAAACCGCTCCTGAGACCCTGGATCCGAGCCTGGTGGCAGACCTAGAGGACGCTGATCCGATCAGCGAGGACGTGCTAATGCTCTTAGGGGTGTTGAGAGCGGGAGAGTGCGCCCTGGCTTCAGGACGCTTCGACGCCATTCTGGCTGGACGCGAGGTGATCTGGCCTGCGGCACTTGCCGAGTTGCCCTCGATCCCGACCTCTCCAGTAGAGGGCGAGTGGTACGACCTCCCCTACGAGGCTGTGAGAGCTAACGTCGCAAGAGAGCTTCCTCTGCTTGTCCTCAACCCTGAGCTTCCTCTTGGCTGGTGATGGAGCTTCAGGCCGAAATGAGGAAGTTCCGAGGAGCGACTTCTAGCTGTGCTCCTTGGGACGGCCCTCTATCTATGAAAGTACCCGAGAGCCATACGAACTCGGCGTTATCGCTGGCCCGTCAGCAGAACCTGCCCCTCTGAGGGAGCAGCGGCAATGGCTCGTCATGACGGAGGTAGATCCTTCCCAGCAGCAGGTGGGCGACTACCTGGACACGGTCTCCAGCCCTTGCAGTCGGGGAACGACCTGCACCCATAGAAGTATCGGGCATGGTTCCAAGCCGTCCTCTTGATCATTGGCTTGGAACAGTTCGGGCACTCGGGGGTATCTCGGTTCTCGTTCTTCATGATGTAGCTATTCCTTCTTCTTCTTAATGGCCGATATCGGCTCCTTGATTGATGTGGTGGGTAGGGATCCCTCTACTTCGAGTGATTCGAGGGTTGGTTGGACTGGGATACGTGATGGTGCTCTTGGTGCTCTAGGAGGAAGGCATTTAGGTCTTCAGGACGAATCCTTGTGAGACCTCCTATACGGAGAACAGGAAGCTTCTTCTCAGCAAGGATGTAATAGACCTTCCTTGTCGAACATTGAATGATGTCAGCTACCTGTTGGAGCTTTAGGAGCCTTCTAGGGGGTAGATAGGGAGATATGGAGGGACTCTCTCTAGGGATGGTCCACTCAGTTATCTCTACTTGACTGCTTTTGTTATTCTTCATTAGGCATATTCCTTATGTACTATCTATTCTCTAGTATTCTTCTTGTACTATCTGAGTAGGCATAGTCTGGATCAAGAGGCTCCCTAGAGAGCCCACTCCCGCGAATCAGAGAACTTCGTGCGGTGGTTCGGACTTCGCCTCGGTCACCGTTCTCACGAAGTGCTAGCTAGAGGTTCTCTTGACGAACCGCCTCAGCGCCTCATTGGCCTTGTGATCGAAGTCGTCGGATCCATACCTCTTCGAGGCGTAGGCTGGAGCGCCGAGGTTGGCCTCGTCCAACCAGCACTTGCCGATTTTCGTTCTCCAGTGATCGAAGAGCTTCCCTGCTTGAGCCTCTTCTACCTCCGCGATCAGGACGTGGACGTGCCAAGCTCTTGCCCTGAAGTCGTCGTGGCGCTCGGCCACCACCAAGGCCATTTTTCGGCTACAGAGCGCGTTTAGGACCGCTAAAGCCTCATCTATGACCGACTTGCTGGTCTTCCTTGGTGTCCTAAACGTCCCCGTGAAGTGGTAGCGCCACCTAACCCCCAAGCTCTCGATGCCCTTCGCGAACCAGAAGCTGGGGTTCCCGATCCCCTTCACGAATCCGGGTCGGACTAGTCCGAAGTAGCGACGCCAGGCGGCCTCGTCCTTCAGCGCTTCAAGGTTCTCCTCGGTCGCCAGCGCTCTCAGTTCTGCCTCGCCCTCTTGCTCACGAGCAGAGATGAGCTTCGCCTTCAGGCGGATCTTGGTGAGGTCGAGCTTGTGGATCATGCGCGACCTAATGGCCTCCCTTGAGATGTAGGTAGCCTCGTGGCTATCCAGCACGAAGCTAAGTGGACTCGTTGCATTTGCAGCATATTGGTATGTCATGCACCACATAATGGCTCACGGTCCTGGCACCCGCAAGGGGCGAATCCAGGCTGCAAACCGATGTTCCGAGCAAGTTGTGGCCTCGACTGGACTTGGCCCTTGGGATATTTGTGACCAGTAGCTGACGAGAAAGGCTACAATGCTGGCGCTGCCGCCTTCGCGGTGGCGCGTGCTCGATTGGCGCTGAAACATCGAGAAAACAACGATTTAAGCTAACAGCGAGCGAATCCTTGTCTCTCGCCAAGGCCACATCTGACAAGGATCATAAGTGAAGAGTCTGAGCACAAGTTCGGCATTTGAGACACCTGCAACCGAGACCCGAGGGGAAAGGCGAGGCATCAGCGTCGGGGAGGTGGTCAGCCTCTACGGAATCTCAAGGTCGACCTACTACCGGATGGTTGAGGACTTGAAGCGAGAAGGGGTTGTTGTCCAAGTGCCCCCGGTAACGGGACGCCCCCTGATCTTGGTCGAGCCATTTGAGGCTTGGCTCAAGCGCCCACGCAGAAGGCGTCGCCAGGCGTAAGCCCATCCTGCATCTCCCAGTCCCTTGAAAACGGTATGGGAGATGCAGGACGTGGTCGCTCCGTGCCGTCCCCTCGAAGTAATCTCAGTCAGTCCCGCCACGGGGTCTACGTGTGGCGAAAGGTCCACCCCATCACCAAGAAGCGGGTCAAGCGCAGCACCAGGACCAAGAACCTGAGACGTGCTCTCCGGGAAGCTGCCAAGTTCGAAGACGAGTTCGAGAAGCTGAAGCTCGGCATCCCCGTGGCTCGTCATGACGCCCAACTGGAGTTGCTGCCTCTGGTCCCTGCGTGGTTGGAAGACGCGAAGGTGGGAGTGGCTACGAAGCGATGGATGGCTGAGAAGAATCGCAACCTCCGTGAGGCGCTCCGGGTGCTGAAGATCAACGTCGCCGCCGATCTCGAAGACCTTCCCAGCCTCTCTAAGCGGCTCTCTCTAGTAGGAGGAGCACTGCGGCGTCGTCGTCTTCAAGATGAGCTACACCGCTTCGTCCGCTGGCTGAGCGAGGATCAACGCTACCTTCCTGCTGACCCTCTCCTCAACTGGAAGCGAGTGCGGAAGCCCATCACAGGAGGGTCCGAGCCTCATGCTCTCGCCCCCGAGGAAGCGGCTTGGACACTTCAAGCTATGGAGGTTCTGGATCACCAGAAGCGTCGCAAGGTGGGCCAGCGCATGCCGCTGCTCTTGCTCCTGATCTCAGGATCACGGATTGGAGCACTCTGCGACCGCGAGGTTAGCCACCTGGATCGACCAGGACAGAGAATCCACTACGGGGTGGGCTCAGGGAAGAAGCGACGTGGAGAAGGAGCCCTCGACTTCAAGACCTTTGCTGAGCTAGAAGCGTATCTGGGTCGTCGGGATAGCGGTCCTCTCTGCCAGGGCCCACGGGGAGGCCGCGTCGATACCTCCAACCTTCGGAAGGACTTCACCGAAGCCCACTCCCTCGCTGCTGTTCGGATGAGTTGGCCCGAGGGGGAGCCCTTTAACTGGGAGCTAGCGAGCTTGGTGGGACGCCAGCTGTCTACTGGACGGACTCCCCTCAAGGCGGGTAGCCGGATCAAGCCCGAGACTCTTAGGGTCCGAGCTGCCCTCACGGCTAAGGTCAACCGGATCTCGGCGGATATCGAAGTGGCCTGGAGAGCAATCGTCTTCAAACAAGGCGGGAGAAGAGTTGGGCCCCACGAGCTTCGAGACACCATCGAAACCTGGTGTCGAGACCTGGGCATCTCGGCAACGGCCATTGACAAGCAGCTGGGCCACGCTGGGGCTACGGGAAGCGCCACAGGACGGCGCTTCTACTACGACCAGAGCTTGAAGGCCCCCGAGTTCGAGGAAGTCACTGGGGCTCGCCTCGTGGCTACGAAGGTCCGTGAGGTCCTGGACAGCGCCTTGGAGCGGATCCACACCGACCACCTCCGTACCGAGGACTGACGGGCCTCAGGTTCTGGGTGGTCCCCCTTTTGGTCCCCCCTTAGGAACAGGTCGTGAGTTCAACGAAGCGACCCCCGCCTCTACCTCAGTAGGGACGGGGGCTTCAGCGATACCCCGGACGGGATTCGAACCCATAACCTGCCGCTTAGGAGGCGTGTTTCCGTTCCGGTTCTTGGCCGCTTTGCTGTTGGCGTCCAGCGAATCACCCTTAGTGAACGGCACGCCAATGGCACGCGGCGCGGTGCCGAGGACGCTCCCGGGGAGGTCGAGCTCGACGCGCTCGAGCGCGTCTGCTTCGGCCTGCCGGTTCGAGCGAGCGTAGTGCTTCATGGTCGTCTTGATGTCGCCGTGCCGCATGAGCTTCTGGAGGACAACGAGCGGCGTCTGGGCGTGCTCAGCCAGCCAAGAGCCGAAGCAGCCACGAAGAGATTGGCGCGCGACCACCAGTGCCTCGCCGTCAAGACCGAGCCCTCGGTCCCAGGTGATATCCGCTGCCTCGAGGTCAGCCCGGAAGGTCTTGAGCGTAGGCACAGCGTTGAAGACGAAGTGCGAGGGCCTAGCCCCCTGAGGCTTCCGAGAGTAGTTCCCCCTCGGCGTCCGGGTGTTCTCTCCCGCGGCCCGCCGGCGGTGGAGGTCTCCCAGCGCCAGGAGGAGGAGCGAGTGGACGCTGACCTCCTGAGTCTTCTTGTTCTTGGCGGTGGCTCGACGAACCGTGACCAGGCCTTCCTCCAGGTCCACCGCAGACCACTTGAGGCGGTGAGCCTCGTCGCAGCGAAGCCCGGTCAGCCCGAGCAGGAGGTAGCACACAGCGCGCTCGTAGGGCGCAGCTTCGGCGAGTCGCTCGAACTCTCCTCGGGTGAGCTGGACATAGACGCGGGAGGGCTTCTCGGGAGTCAAGCCGAGCGACTCGAACAGCGCGACGGGGCTTCGACCGTTCAGCCGGAGATACCGCCCGAATTGCTTGAGGGCCTTCACCCGCTTATTGAGGGTCTCGGCGCTGAGGCCCGTCGCGCGCTCTTCGCTGATCCATGCTGCGGCGAGCTCAGGCGTCAGCTCGTGCAGGTGCTGCCGTCGAGCAGACTGGAGGAACCGCTGGATAGTCTCCTCAAGCTCCTTGACTCGCTTGGCTCCTGTCCGCTTGTGACGCAGGGACTCAATCCAATCCCTGGCGTGCTGCTCCGGGGGCACCCCATGCCAGCGAGCGAAGGGGTCCGGGGGGAGCCCTAGGCGCTTGATCTCCTCCTCGCGACGCCGGCCGTGCTCGATCTGGCCAGCGATCCGAATGGCCTCGGCCTCGTCCTTGACCCCGAGATAGCGGTCCAGCCGGGCCCCTCGGGGCCTGTAGATCCAGGTTCCGTCTCTCTTGCCACCTCGCTTGCGCCGGAAGAGCCGGCCGGGGAGGTCCTCACGCCTAAGCGACATCGGTCGGCCTCCCGAAGTTGGCGATATCGCTCTCGGGGATCAGCCAAGAACGCCCCGACTTGACCGCGTTGGGGAGCTCTCCGCGGTGGATCATTCCTCGGATTTGTCGAGGTGTCCGCCCTGGGAAAAACCGCTCCGCAGTGTCTTCGGGGGACCACCTGCGCTCCGCCATGCTCGCCAACTGAGCAGAGGACGGGGCCACCGCTTCCGGTGAGTGCAGGCTGTGAGCCTCAACCTCGCCGCACTTGCAGGGCGTCAACCCGTCAGCCCTAGGGCGCCCAGGTCGACGCCGGTAGGCGTGCGGGATCCGCTTCCACTCCTCGTTGTTCATCTTCGTCTCCGTCGTCAGTGAAGGGCAGCGAGGGGGCTTGCACCCCTCGGCGGCTGAGTCCGCCGCTGCCTATGTTGTTGGGCCGCACTTGGCGAGCAGGGCTAGCGCTAGGCGTCGGGCGAAGGGCTCGCTCAAAGCGTCAGCAACTGACGACGCGAGAAGGTGCGCCACGAGATCGGCCTGGGGCCCCGGGACAGCTACGCCGTGGTCCTCGCGGTAGGAGTCGGCGAACTCGGCTAGCGCCGCGGCCAGCCCCTCGCGTGCGCGAAGGCGGCGATCCCACTCGCGCAGGAAGTGCCTCACGCCGGCGAGGCCTTCGTCGGCGTAGATCGCCTCCAGGTCCTCTAGCTCGGTGTCTTCGGTCACTCCGAATCCTCCGGGTAGAAGGAAAGCACTCGCTCCAGCAGCTCGGCTGCAAGCCGGTGCCCCTCGAGGACAAGAGCGCGGCTGGCGACGTCTGTCTCCAAGCCTTCTGTGGTCAGCGCCATGGCCGCTTTCAGGGCGCCGAGGTGGGCGGAGCGAACTTCCACCGGAGCCGGGGGAGCCTTTCCCTTCCTCGCGGCGAAGAGCGTGTCCACGATCAGCTTGTTGGCCTTGTCGAAGGCGTCCTCCGCCTCGGCCAGGCGCCCGTTCCAGCCCGCGGCCTCAAGTGCACCGGGCTCCCATGTGATCTCAAGGACGTCCTGGCCATGGAGGTCGTTGAGCACAAGGCGCTGTGTTGGCAAGAGCTCCAGGGGGTCGGTCAGCACCCGGATAGGGAATACCTCGAGGAGTGCGTGCCCTGTCTCCTCAGCTCGGTCCCACGAGTTGGTGCGGTCGAAGTCGATACAGGGCGGCCAGGGGTCGTCAAGGCTCTCGGGATCTACCCCTACGAATGCGGCGCAGGGCTCTCGCAGGTAGGCCTCGTGCTTCTCGATCGCAGCCAGGACCTCGGCGGAACTGGGGCGCCCCTCGTCCCGGACTGGCTTCTTGGGTGCCATGTAGCGCTTTCCCGTTGCCGGGTCTACAAAGCCGCCCTCGTCGTGGATCTGGAGGCGCCCGGCCAACTCCTCGGCCTCAGCGCGGGACGTTGCCCCCGAGAGGACAAGCTGTCCACACCGGACAGACCATGGACCGAAGAGCCCTCGCAGTGGACCTTCCACCGGGTGGACGGTGAATTCGAGGCCGTTCATGAGGGCCTACTTGTGCCGGTGGACCTGAGAAGGACCGCGAAGCCGTAGACGCCGTGCACTTGTGCCAAGGGCCAGCCGCAGGAGTAGGAGGCAGACACGAGCTTGCTGTAGTCGTTCCGCAGCGCCTTCGGCGTCCTGTGCTTGAACACCGCCGGGTCATGCTCAGCTAGGGCCTCGTGGAGATCCCTCGATCCTCGGTAGAGGGTTCTCCCCTTGGAAAAGAGCGAGAGCATGGAGAAGTGAACCTCGCTGAGCTCCTGACGAACCTCGATCTTGCCTCGGTTGTAGAGGACAACGAAGGAGCCGTCGCGAACCGCGAGACGGGGCCCGAACGGCTCGCCATGCGGGATCGCGGCGTTCGGCGCCGCGGGAACTCGCTCGCGTCTTGCGTCGTCCTTTACCGGCAGGCGAAAGGCCTCGAATCCATAGGCGCCGGAGCGAAAGCAGAGGCTCCAGCCTGATGGTGCCGCCACCTGGACCAGCGTCGAATAGTCCCGGCGGATCGTCCCGCCGCACCTCAGTCCGAAGACCTTGGGGAACCTCCTGCGAAGCGCGCTCGCCAGGCTCCTGTGGCTGAAGAAGAGGAGCTCCTCCGAGAAGAGCTTCAGCATGCAGAAGTGCACCTCGCTGATCTCCTGGCGGATCCTCAGTTCCCCTCGCGTGACGATCACGAAGAACTCGCCACCGTCCTCCTCCAACTCAGGCCCGTAGATCCCAGGCGTCCCGGCCAGGTGCTGTGCGACCGCGCGCAGGTGCCTCTCCAGAACCTCGTCCACCACTGACTCCAGGGCCAAGCTCACGTGCCGGCGGAGAGCAGCAATCTGAGCGGTGGCTGAGCCGCGGCGCAACTGGCAGACCGGGGCGCTCACCTGGCCCTCTCAGACAGGAAGTCGTCGGCGTCGAAGCTGTAGACCTCGCCCGAGACGTTGTCGCTCGAACCCTCGAGCGTTAGCAGGCAGGCGGCCTCGCTGCCTCGAGTTGCCCGATCAAGCGCGCGACAGTGGGCCTCGAGGTTGTAGCCGTCGAAGGAGAGCGAGAGGAGTCCGAAGACGACAGCACTCGTGGGGACCACGACGACCGACCAACTCGGATAGGAGTCCAAGAGAGCCAGACCGGCGAGGTCCGGGTGCCTCTTGCGGATATGGGCGCGGTGGGTCGCGGCGAGCTTCGGGCTGCGAGGTTGGATCAGAGCGACATGGCGCAGGCCAGTCTCGCGCTCTTTGATCCGAATGAGCTCGCTGATCGGCTTCGCGAGCGCGGCTAGGGCTCGTCGGTAGCGGGTTGGCGGCGGGTTGATTGAGCAGGTGAATGGCATAGCGCCTCCGGCCTCGGGTGAATCCCGAGTTCTTCTTGTGGGTGTTGTGGAAAGGGTGAGAGGGCGCTGCCCTCAAGTAATGGCTAGGCGGAGCGATCGGAGCGGGCGAGCGCAGCCTCGAGGGCAATGCGAACCCAGCTGGCCCGGCTTCGCCGTTCCATTGAGGCCGCAGCGTCCAACTGACTCAACAGCGCAGGGGGAACTTTTAGGGTCAGGTGAGCGGTGTTCTTGGGACTGGGCATGTAGCTACCTCCTGCTTGAAGGTAGTTCTATCAACTCAACGCGCAGTTGTCCAAAGGCGCTACCGCGAAACCCTAAGTTGTGCGGCGGGGCGGGTTTCTACTGACCGTTGACCCCAGCAAGCCCATCGCCTCAGCCGAATCGAGCTCGCAGAGGGCGTCCTCCAGAACAGCACGAACCTCGATGATCTTGTCTCGAGTGGACTCCTCGTGCTCCGGGCCACCCCAGGGGACCTGGCCGAAGAAGAAGTTGAGCCCCACCCCTGGCTCTTCAGCCAGGAACATGACGAGCCAGAGCGGGGCTGCAGTCCGGCCCTTCTCGATAGTCGACACCCACTGGGGGGTCTTGCTGACCCTTGCGGCCAGCTCGGCCTGGGTGAGCCCGAGGGACTGTCGCGCCTCCCGAATCAGGTCGCCGTAGGAATTCTGGACGAGGTCCTGAAACTCCGCCAGGTCAACTCCACTCCTGACACCTTCGCGCCTAACTCCGTGGGTTATCTCAAGCTGAAGGAGGCGGATCGCTTCGGAGGACACAAACACAGCGGACCTCGCAGCCTCCCGCCCTCTCCTGTCCGAGGGCAAAGCTGGAGCACTGCTCACCACGTAGCTGAGGGCCGACCACGCGTAGTTCCTGAACGAGGAGGAGGCAAGCCTCTGAGCGGCGGTTCCACAGGCCTGTGGAGCGAGGGTCAGTTCCTCGGGGACTAGGGAAGACACCAGTTCTGCGTCTGCAGCCTCGAGGTCCTGAGCGGACCACCAACAATCGAGAGCCTCTGGCGAAATCGACCAGGGGTGGGGGAGCGCTTGTATGGACTCCGGCATTGCGTTGAGCAACGCCTCGCGGGCGCCCGCTAGCCGCCAGGCTGACTCGCGAGTAAGAGCTCGGACCGGCTCCCTCCACGCCAGCCCCTCCCCCATCGGGGGAAAGACCCTGAGGATCCATGACCCCACATCCGAGAGCTCGGCGGTAACTCTCCACTGGCGGGTAGAGGGACTCTGTGGATTCGTCGGCTTAGGCATACCCTGCTAGCGGTTGGCTGGTGGGCGAGTTGGCGGCCTCGCTTGAAGCCAGCATCCCACCAGCACCAGCATGCGCGCGCAACCCAAACCATCCGACTTGCGTACAGCAATGCGCCCCACCCGAGGCCTAGGCTCCCTGCGTCAGGGCTGCTCGAGCGACGGCGCGGGGTGACCCGCCCGAGATCGGGTGGCCCTGGCGAGCTACCGCTCGTGCCCAGGCCCGCGCCGCCGGCGAGAGGTCGTAGACAACCTCGCGACCCTGGCTGGTATGGATCACCCTCCAGGTGACTGCCTCAGGGCTGCCCACCAGAACGCGCAGCCGAGCCTTCCAGCGCTCCAAGGCCCGCGTCCCCGCGTCGGGCAGCGACCCTGCCCGTGGTGCCGACCTAGACGCTCTGAGCCAGCGTGCTTCGCTGAAGGTGGGCCATAGGTCCTCGACGTCGATCGCCATGTCGAGGTCGCCGCGAGCTCGGCGAGGGCGCCAGCGAGGATCGCCGGGGCAGCCCAGCAGCATGAGCACGGCGTCCAGCTGCGCCTCGATCGATCCGGCCATGGGCGGGGGCGAGGCACCCGCACGCCAAAGCTCTCGTCGCCCTGCCTCGAGAACGGCCAGCCTGCCCCGCTCGACGGGGGTCACCGATCGCGGCGCGGATCCCCAGTCAGCGAGCCCTGCTGGGTGTTCCGCGCTGTCTGCTCCGCGAAGTTCTCCAACCGGCTTAGGTCAGCGTCTAGAAGCCGATCGCGATCCTTGCCGCTCATGAACCCCTGCTGGGAGAGGACGTCCTCAGCTAGCCCCTTTTGACCCATGCTGCTCATGAAGTCGATGCCATTCCCCACCCACCACGAGGCATTCGACCTCCCCTGAGCATTCAAGGACGCCTGGTAGCGAAGCTTGCTTGCCTCGATCGCGTTGTCGCGCATGCCCTCGACCTCAGCCGCGATCTCTGCTCGAGCCGCTTGAATTCGCTTCTGCTTCGCGAAGTAGAGCGTGCTGTTCGTGTCCCCGAGAGACACAGTGCGCCCGATTAGGTCAGTGTCCTGGGCGTCGAACTGGGCCTCTCTTGTCTGTGTGAACAGCTCCCTGTTCCCCTTGAGGGCCGACAGTGCCATGAATGCTTCGGCTCGGTCCCCAAACTGCTGAGAGAACGCTTCACTGCTAGTCAGGCCGCGAGACTCCAGGAGGTCGAGAATGCCCTCGAGTCCTGCTTCCTGACCAGTCTCACGGATCCTCTTCCTGAGCTCAGGATCCTTCGTCCTGTCGAGCGCCTTGAGAAGCGCCTTACCTTGAGTGCCGCCCTCGCTTGCTGAACCAGTGGTTGTGGCGGTGACGGCTACCAGCGAGAGCAGGTCCTCGTCGCTAATCCCCAGCTGGGTCGCATACGCTCCGCCTTGGCTAGCCGCCCTGAGGAACTGAGCAGCCTTCTCGGGGTTGCCTCCTGCGGCCGCTATCGACTTGGAGGCGATATCCCGGATAGACCCCGCCTCTTCCTTCCCGACAGAAGCTTGGAGGGTCTTGGCTGACTTAGCGAACCCCGCTGTATCCTTGATAGTCCCGAAGAGACTTGCGAACAGCGCACGGTTCTCCTTCGTGTTGATTCCAGCGGACTCCAATTGGAAGATCAGGTCAGAGGCGCCGTCCTGGGACCCAGCCCCACCCGAGGCGAACACCTGCTTCGCCTGACTTGTGAGCGCCTTGAACTTCTTCCGGTCTCCGCCTGACAACTGAGCGAGGGACCTAAGGCCCAGTTCGGACTCGCTCTGAGACTCCGCGACGCGCTTGGCGGCCTCCGCCACGCCGTTTAATACGGTCGTGACTGCGGAGCCAGCAGCGGCTATGGATCCAAGGCCCCCAGCGAAGCGCCCAAGCTGCGCGACCGCTCCCGACCCGAACGCCTGACCTCTTGCCTTTTGGTTGCGGCCGAACTGGAGGGCCGTCTTGCTCAGTCCCGCTTGGGTCTTGCGAAGGCCAGCTTGGGACTTCCGTGACCCCTTGGCACTCTCTTGACCCGTCTTCTTCGCGGCGAGCGCGAGCTCTCGCTCCTTCGCTATGACCTTGTCGAGGCTGCGCAGAAGGCGAGCCTCGTCCCCTGTCAACTGAACTGTGATTTGGCCCATGGTTCAGACTCCTAGCGCAAGTTCTGCGACGGTTGGGGAGTAGCCGGGGAGGAGGCCTCGGGCCCAGGCTCGCACCCGGGCCCCTCGGAGTTTCCCAATGGAGGCGCCCCCTTCAGGAACAGCTTCACCGAGGGCCAGTCCACAACCGAGAGAACGACGTCCGCCTGGTTGGCTGTCGTGAGGAGGCCGAGGAGCGAGAGCTCCCCGGGGCCCACCCTGTAGTTGATCGAGAGAGCCAAGGACGCGAGATCGGCAGACTCTCCAAGCGTCACCTCGGCGATTCCCGCCCCGTCGCCCTCGGCCGCCCCGACGATTTCCCCCCAGACGCGCTCAGCGCCCACCCAGAGCTCTCGGAAGCGCTCTTCGATTTCGCCGTCCGCCCAGGCCTTCCCGTCCCACTGGAGGCGCCGAGGGAGCGGCGTGTCACCACGTGGGTAGCGAGCCACCGGGACCAGCCACCGACGCCCCCCTGCGAGCTCAACCTCGTGGCCGTCTAGCTGCTCGCCGCGGCGGAGGTCTTCCGGGCCCGGAGGACTCTTCGAATCCCAGCCAACGAGGACAGTAGGGGACCCTGGGTAGGGCTCCCAGCGGAGCTCACTCAGCGAAGTGAGATCGCCCCCCGAGTCGCAGAGGTAGAGCCCCGCAGCGCGTCCGCGTGCTGGCGCTTGACCTGGTGCACGCTTGAAGCCCGCCCCGTCAGCAACATGTTTAAGCCCCAGGGTGTTGAGCTCCTCGGGCCTGAGGCCTTGGCGGCCTTCAACGAAGTAAACGAAACCGGCCACTCGGGCCTCCTTGAGAGAAGTGGCCTCGCACCTCCCCTCGCCAAAGAAGAGGTGCGAGACCTAAAGCGCCGCGAGAACGCCTCGCAGCTGGATACGGAAACGGTTGGTGTCACGGCTGGACGAGTTGCGGTGCTCTGGGCGACGCCTTGCCGCTGCGGCCCCGGCCGAATCAACAAACAGGGCCACAGCGACTCAGCCAGGTCGGCAAGCCGACCTGTCTCCCATCAACTCAGCAGGGACCGCCCCTGCCCAAGAAGTGCTATCGGCGTGAGCGCCCAATCGGAGGGGCCGTTCGGTGCGCCTCATAGAGCTCAGGCTGCTCCCGCGCCACGACGCTCATGGCCTTGGAGAGGGTGATCCCCTCGGCCTTGGCGCGCGCGCGAGAGCAGCTCATGAAGTCCTGGCCCTCAGCGGGCTGGACGGCTCGGCTGCCAGCTGCCGAAACGTGCTCCCGATAGAGGTCCGGGTCAGCCTTCGCCAGCGAGCTCATGGCGCTCCGAAGGGAGGTCCCCTCCGCGGCCGCCCGAGTCCGAGCCGAGTCCATGAAGTCTCGCCGGGCAGGCGCCACTGGCGGAGCGCTCTCGTAGGCTGCTGGCGAGTGCTCAGGTTGTGCCCCCGAGTTCACGGCGTCCTCCCAGAGGTCGGGGCAGTGACCCACCTCCTGAGCCAAGCCTGAGAGCCTGCGTCGCTCTCGGGCAACGATCGCGCGTCGCTCGGCCTCGCTTATCGCTGGGGTGCGTCGCTCGGCCTCGCTTATCGCTGGGGTGCTGCTCATGCTGGTCCTGGCCATGTTCGGCCTCCTCTTCTTCGGTTGGTGCCCTGCGAGGGCTTGTGTTCGCGTCGCGACGCCGTCGATCAGGCCTAGGTCGACCGCGCGCTCGGCGAGCCAGACGCGTCCGTTGGCCAGGGCGGCGACCTCCTCGACAGGGAGCCCTCGCCCTCGGGCCACGTCAGCCACGAAGCCCGACGTGATTTGATCGACGGTTTCCTGAAATGCGCTTAGCTGTCCGACGGAGACGAGGTCTCCGAACGAACCCGCGCCCTTGTGCTCGCCCGAGCGCACCACGTGGACTTTGATGCCCGCCTTCTCGGCTCGAGCGCTCGTGTCCCAGATCGGTATGTATGTCCCGATCGATCCGACCCGCGCATGGGGGCTCGCCGTGACCGTGTCCGCCTGGGACGCGAGCCAGTAGGCAGCGGAAGCCCCGAGCGCTTCAATGTGCGCCCGGACCCGCTTGCGAGTGCCCCGGACCTGAGCAGCGAGCTCGACCAGCCCGTCCGACTCGCCACCAGGGCTCTCGATCACCAGCAGGATCTCGCTGACCTCCGGCGACGATTCGGCGGCAACGATCAGGGACGAGACTTCCTGGTAGGAGGTTGCACCTCGGTGGCGGGACCACCACTCAGGACGACGGGTGAGGGTGCCGCGGACTTCGATCACGGCCGTCCGCCCCTCGAGGCGGAGCGCGAGGTCCGCCTGGACGCGAGGACCCGCACCGCTGGCCGACTCCGGCGGACCGAGCTCGCTGAGCTCTTCCTGAAGGTGGATCAGACCCAGGGGCTCCATCGCCCAGGGGGTCACTGGGCGCCAGCCTCCTCGGTCAACCGCACGCCAAACTCCTCAGCCGCGTAGGCAGGGAGGAGTTCCTTCAGCCGCCTGGCGCTCTCCGCGCCCGGCAGGCCTTTTAGGTCGGCAGTGAGTCGACCCTGCGCTTCCTTGCGGAAGTGCCTCGCGACCTCGTCACGCGACTTCCGCGCGTCGCTGGCAAGGCTGCTCGCTTCCCTTCCAGCGATATCGATCTGTTGAATCTCCTTCTCGCGCTGGACGATGTAGGCAGCCAGCTTCTTCTTGGCCTCCGCCCACTCTTCCCGCTTGGCACTCGCGGTAGCCAGGTGCTCCTGCTCCTCCAGACTGGTCGAGTAGAGCTCGCGTCCCTGGAGGACTCGTTGCGCGTCGCGCTCGAGCTTTGCCAGAGTCTTGGCGTCCGGGCAGAGCTCCGCGACCTCCTTTGGCTTGGCGGAGTCGTCCGCCACGGCGAGGACGAGCGCATGCCAGCGCTTCGCTTTCCTCTCGGCGGCCTCCTCGCGTTGCTTGCGGATTTGATCGAAGATGTTGGGGGTGCTCATAGGATTGGCCTCTGTTGCTGAGTTGGTGGGAGGAGAAGCGAGGCCGGGTTGTCCACCAGCTCAGCCAGGCCAAGCTCGGTGGCCCGTCTGAGGATCAGCGACTTCGGAACACCAGCCCGGCGGGCTAGCTCCTCTGCGCCACGGAGAGTCCCGCCTTGGAGGCGGTAGGACGCTCGCTCGAGATCACGTGCTGAAGGTTGCGGCTCGCTCATGGGGCCGATTGTCAACCCGGCACCGACAAGTCACGCGAGGACTAAATGGTCAGATCTACGCATTTAGCGCGGCGTGTTAATTGGACCTTTGGTTCCATTTAACTCCCTGATCGCCCAGAGCTTCCTTCCCGAGTTCGAGGCCCAGGCGAAGAAGCGGAAGGAGGAGGAGGGTCGCCGAGCCGGCAGGAAGGGTGGCCGCGGGAACAAAAAAAGGTGAGCGCAAGAATGCGCTCACCCTTTCGAAGGCGCCCAAGGCCAGCGAGCAAGCCGCCGAAGCCGCGGGGTGCAGCGCTGCGGACTTTGCCTGGATTTCGCGAGGGGGTCCAAATTCTTTTGCGTGGGCTGTTTTCACCGCACGGGGGGGGCACCCCACCCAGGAGGGACCCGTCAAAAACCTGACACGTCCACGCAGGACGCGTGAGAGCGCCCTGGCTGGCCTGCCCGGCCCGAGGTCCACGAGACGGGTTGAGCTCAGCGCGTCTCTCAGAGACGCTCTCCTGTTGAACTAGATGCGAACTGAGACAGAGCTGGCGGGCATCACGCTTGATGATTGCGAGTCACTGCCTTCTGCCCCGAGACTGCCCTTCAAATGGAGTCACCGTATGACTAACCCGCCCAAAATCCGCAACGACCCCTACGCCTCCGTCTCCAAGCTCGCCGAATACACCCGAGCCGGCGCTATCAGGCGCCGTTCCATACTGAAGCGCCTAAAATTCCCAGGGGGATTCCCTCCTCGCTGGTATGCGGGAAGCAGACCCGCGATTGCTCGGGCGATCGCTGCCGCCGACTCGTCCTGTTTGCTGCCGGTCGCTCTGAGCATGAGGGGTGACAGCAGCGGAACAGACCACCAGCAACAGCTGAGGGGGGCATGCGTTACTGCCCTGGACAAGATCATCGACGAGGAGCTCCTGGACTTGATGCCCGACTTTGCTGGCGCGGGGCTCGCCGCGAGAGCCTTTGAGGTCGCCCACAAGCACGAGAAGCTTGGCATCGCGGGGGTCACCGTGAGCGTAGCACCTGATGTCATCGCCGAATCTGAAGACGGAAGAATCGGACTTGTGAAGGTCTACCTGAACCAGACGCACGGTCTCACGAAGGAGACAGGGGAGATGGTGGCTACTCTGCTCGAACTGCACGCAGAGAAGCACTACTCAAGCAAGAGCGTTGACCGAAAGCACATGGTTGTGTTGGACGTGTTCGGCGGAAACGCATTCTTCGCCCCGAAGTCGCTGAAGCGAAAGCGAGCCGAACTCACCGCGGTGTGCGAAGAAATGGCTGATAGGTGGAGTGCGATCAAGCCCTGAGCGGGCAACCATTGCAGTAGTAGTCGTCATCGATTTCCCGTTTTGCTAGCCGAGAATCAAAGCAGGACGGACAGCAACAGCCGTCCGAGCGACCGTCGTTGTCATACTTGGAGCACCAGGGGCACTCGCCGGTTCTGACTCGGGCTCTCGCCAGAGACCCAGTCGGGGTGGCTCTCTCAAGGGATCTAATGGCCCGGTCCAGCACAATTCCTCCCCTTTCAGGGTAGCCGCCCAAGTCCACGGTTTCACTCACCAATCAAGATTCTGTCTCCTTGTGACCCTGGCCAGGAGCTTGGGAACTCTATGCACAGGCTGGGCCAAGTCTGCCGGCTCCTTGTCCTCTCGATCCTGGGCCTCGTGCTTGTTTACGTCGGGCAGGGCGTATTGGCAGTCCTGAGCAGTCAAGTCACGCTCTCCAGCTTCGAAAAGGCCCTTCTGGGGGGGGGGTGGCCGCGTGCCCTCCGGCCCTCTATTGCCTGGAGCGCTGGCTGGACACGGCCTCGAAAGTTCGTAACTCAGAGGGCGACTAGGCGGCAATCGGGGGAGGCCTAGGCAGCATCTGGCGGTGGTCGGGGGCGGCGTCGGAGTGCCTCCAGAAATCCCCTCAGCATGGATACGTGGATCGACTCTGGCTCTGGCATAGCCTCTTCGTGAGCCCAGTTGGCCAAGAACGCCTTGAACTCAAGGATCTCTGCGAGTACCGGCGGGCCTTCCGTCTCGTCGGCGGCCTCGAACTCGGCGGCAATCATCTCGGCTACGAGCCGAAGAAGCAACTCCAACCGCTTCCCACGCGGTGCCTGCCTGCGGCCCCAGCGCATCACCGTCGACGCACTGACACCGAGGAGTTCCCCGACACACTCGGCATCACCGTGGTGTTCGATTAGCCTCGACAACAGTCTTTCCTCAACCAACTCGCCAAAGGACGTTGGGGCTGAAGGACTTAGCTCAGCCTTGGGCGTTGCCAGAGTTCTTATAGCCCTATAAGAACCTTGGCAACGCGTAACCCCTGACGCGCCAGGGCTCTGTGGCGAGTTGGGTGAGGAAACGCCCTTGGAAACGCTGCTGGAAAAGCTCTCAGACGACCCCATGGATAGGCGATCGAGGTCCCGGGCCTTGATCCGACCTCGGCTCACCTGGGAGGGGCTTACGCCGAGCAAGTCGGCGAGGGCGCGCTGGCTACCTGCCTCACGGGCGAGGGAGTTCTGGCGACGCTGGAGAGCAGTAGACACGAGCTCGCCTCCCGTCAGCGGAGTCTTCCCTTCTGCGGAGACCTGGAGGTCTTCAGGCAGGCTGGTGTCAAACCTCGAGAGGGCTTCAGCGTCCTGGGCTCCACGCTCGTCCAGAGCCTCACGCTTGGCCGTCGTCACGCGCAGAGAGTGAGACGTCTCTGGCGGCTGGCCCAAGACGAGCACGCCACTTGGGGGCGTCCATGCTCCTCGGGTAGCCCGGCCTATGGCGTGGAGCTGCTCGGCCGTGGTGAGCATCACGTTGGCCTCCCTGAGTGGCCCGTCCGGCCAAGACTCCCGCTTGAACGTCACGCCCTCTGCCGTTCTCCTCCACTCGAACGACCGCCCCCCCTCAAGCTCCTCCGGTGTTGCACCAAGGGTCGCGGCCAAGTCGCGGACGGCGTCTTCAGGCATGAAGCGAGTTCCGAGAACCACCACCGCGTCGGCCCACAGCTCGAAGTCGTTCCGGCCCCGACTCCCCCCTCCATAGTGGAGGGTCTTGACCTCGAGCCCGGCGATTCGCCGGCGCAGTCCGAACTCGACGCCGTCGGCCTGGCTCTTGAAGGTCACGACACCAACCCGCTCAGCCTTGACCCGCACCAGCCAGCGCGCGATCACGTCAAGGTCGCTCTCAAGCTTCCCCGGATAGCGGTGGTAGCGACCTTCTCCGCGTGGAGCGTCGGCAAGAACCAGGCCATGAAGTTCAACGCGCGGCGGAGCTTCGATCACCTCGACCTCCCTGCGGGTCAAGCGTCTGAGGAGCCCCGGCCGGCCAGTAGCATCGAGCGAAAGGACGCCAACCCGAGAGGGGATTTCAGCGGAAACAGTGATCGAGAATGTGTAGGCGTTTCCGTCCTGAGTCGGGCGTCGCTGGAGGACCGCAAACCCTCGATCGCGCCATGACTTCGCGAGCTCGCGGAGCACCGGCCACAGGTTCCTCACTCCCCGCTTTGGGCCGAGCTCCGCCTGGACCTTGCTCCAGACCCGCTGGCAGGCCGTCTCGGCCGCGTCTGCTCCGGGCCCCAGGAGTGAATTGAAATCGACATGCTCCGGGGCGAGGAGAGCTTGGGCAGCGCTCCGGTTGACCTTCTCGTCAACGAGAGTTCGGACTACAGATTGGGCTGCTGCGAGAGCAGCCACGGTCCCCGCTTCCTTGTCGAAGGCGCGATGTGCGCTTCGCAGCCGGGCTCGCGCGGCCCGCTTTGCTCTGCGCCCGGCGTCGGACTCAGATTGCTCAGCCTGAATCTGATTGAAGAGGCTGCGCGGGCTATCCCGGACCGGGGGAGGGTTCGCCTGATCCCTGGCGGCCTGGTCGAGTCGCGCTTGCACATCCTCTAACTCGGATTCCCGATCACTCGCCACCTCCAGGAGCCGCTCGAAGTGGTCGAGCTTCGGGCCGCCGAACTTGACCGATTCGACGAGCTGGCCCTGAGGGTCCTCGTCGATCGCGACCGCGACCGCCTTCGCCAAGAGACCCTGCCAAGGCGCGGCGTGGGCAAGCGAGGCATGTTGGATCACGAGCACGTCAGCTGCGCTCGCATGGCTGCGATCGGCCATGTGAGAGCAGGTTTCACGAACCGGGCAACCACCGCAAGCCGCTTTGATTGGGTTCCAACCTAGCCCGGTCGCATGCGTGTAGCGCCGCCGGGCCTCTTCCCCCTTCTCACCCTCCAAAGGACAGTCGAAGGAGGGCATGATCCCAATCCTCAGTCGATCCGCGCGCTTAGCTAGCTCTTCATGTTCAGTCGCCCGTGCCTCGAGCAGCTCTGCTCGGAGGACTGCCCTTGCAGTGATCCTTCGCCGGACTCTGCGGGCGCCCAGCCGGCGACGTCGACTGAGGATCGCGACGACCCTGGGCCCACCCCGCACCTCTTCACGGGGCAAGCTTCGGACGACACGGGCACCGCGCTTGCGGATCGACTTCGCCCTCTGCCCAAGGAGGCTCGCTTCCTGCCTGAGACGCCTTGCGAGGCCCTTCGCGTGGAGTTTCAGTCCCTCAGCGTGCTTGTCGGCGTCGCTATGAGAACCAACGGCGATCGCCCGCAGGGCGCCGTCCCTAACCGTGAGCCCAACAATCTCCTTGTGGGACCCGTAGCTCTTCCCGACACCCGTCGCGCGCCTGTCGAGGACCACTGGTCCCCCTTCACATAGCGCCGCGATTCGAAGTCGCTTGAGTTCGGCGTCTGGTGTCTGCGCGGGAGCCGCAGGAGGAGACCAAAAGCGGGGACCCTTCGGCATTGGCGTCTCGGTCTTGGGAGCGCTTGACGGCTGATCGGGCGACCAGCTCTCGCAGTCCGCGGTGGGGTCCTCCGGTAGCTTTCCGGCCTTGAGGAGCTCCCCGTCGTCCGCATGGTCGCGATCTACCGGGCGGAGCAGCTCGGCGAAGGGCAGCTCCCGCCCGAGCTCCGCCGCGTAGCGGTCACCCGGCTCGTCCCTGTCGGTTCGGATCACGACCTCGCGAACGCCCAACTCGTGTAGGCGACGTCCGAGCGACGTGACAGAGCCGGAACGAATGGCGAACACCGATAGGTCTGGGCGCCTGGAAGCCCATATTGCGAAGTCGATCTCACCCTCGACGACGACAACCGTCCCAAGGGGACACGAATTCCGCAAACCCCTCAGCCCGCGATCGCTGGCGTGGACGCAGCCCCCTACCGGGCCGAAGGTGTTCCGATCTCGACATCTGGGGTCTTCCCGGGCCTCCTTCTTGGTCATGTCAGGCGGCGTGAAGGGCTGCACGCGCCGGAATTGGAGTGCCCTGACGCTTTCGCCGCGCACGTCCCATAGGGGCATGACGGTCGGGTAGAGCTGCTCGCTGTTGAGCTCAGAAGAGATCTCAGGAGGCACCCCTCGCGCGACACCTGCGGCCTCGAGCTGGACGACATCGACCCCCCGGCCCTGCCAGTAGGCCGTGGCCGCCCCCGCCAGGGAGCGCGAGCAGCGCTCCCAGGCCTCAGCTGCCCTCTTGGACCTCGCGGCCGAGGCCTCGGCCGCTTCTCGCGCTTTCTCCTCCCGCTTCGCCTGGTTCGCCGCGAGGCGACCGAGGACCTCAGGGGTCGGCTCGCAGTCGTAGCCCTGGACTAGCTGGGAGAAGGACATGCCGGTGACGAGCTGGGCGACGGCGATCTTGTCGCCGCTCCACCTGCACGACCGGCAGAACGCCCCCGCGCCCAGAGGGTCCTCCGGCTTCACCACGAAGTGACGATCGGCTCCGCAGGCCGGGCACTCGGTCTCCCACTCAGGGCCCGCCGTTCCTCGGCACGAAGGCCGCTGTCCGTCGATCCCCAAGAGGGCGAGGAGATTCGTCTCTGCCTTGAACCGCTCCTTCGCCACCCTCACGCGCTAAGGCCGCGAATCGGGAGCTCAGACCGCTTGGCGCCAGGCGCCTCCCAGGTCGTGTCTGGCCGGTCGAAGATCCCCATCCCCGCCGCCAGGAAGCGAAGTCGTGCCGAGACCCTCCGCCGGGCGCGCTCTTCGATATCGGCGGAGTCGTCGATGGCTAGGACCGGCGTGCAGCCGCGACAGACCTCAGCTGCTCGAGCCCGCCCGCGCTCCTCGGGGGTCATTCAACCAGCCCGATCAGGTGGTCGAGCCAGGCGTCGGCGTTTGACCGACCGAGGGCCCCAGCGACGGCATGCGAATGGCACGTTTCCCGGGGGTCGGGTAGCGATTTCAAACGACTTGGAGGGTCGTAGTTTTCTCCTTCCGCAGCCTCGCTAGAGCCAAAGAAGAAGCCCGCAGCCCCCATGGGTAGAGGGCTGCGGGCAATACCCCGGACAGAATTCGAATCTGTAACCTGCCGCTTAGGAGGCGGCTGCTCTATCCAATTGAGCCACCGGGGCGAGCGCGCGCAGCCTACATCGGGGAAACCCTTCGCGGGAGCGCGGTTGAGATCATGACGATCTCGCGGCGGCCGACTTTCGCTGGTTCTCGGCTTTAGCCGCCGGCCGCCTTCTGCTTCTCGGCCTTCTCGCGGGCTTCCTTGGCCTTGCGCTCGAGCTCGGCGGCCTTCTTGCGCGCCTCCTGGGCCTGGCGCTCGAGGTCCTCGGCCTTCTTGCGGGCCGCCTCGGCGGTGTCGCTCTCTCCGCCGCCCGAAGGGGGCGGGGCCGCCGCCTTCTTGCGCGCCTCTTCGGCTCTCTTGCGCGCCTCCTCCGCGGCCTCCTTGGCCTTGTCCTCCTTGCTCTGACCCTTGCCGATCAGGCGGAGCTTGCCGAGGCCAGCGTCCTTGACGAGGTCGAGCCAGGTCTTGGAGTATTCCCCAACACCCACGACGTGGATCTGGACCTTGCGGAAGAGGTTCAGGCGCTCGAGGTCGGAGCGGAAGTGGTGCTGGTTCTGATAGGGACCCTGCATGCTCTGCTGGATCTTGCGCGGCGGGACCGTGCGCGCGGGCTGGTTCACCTCTCGCTCGGTCTCCTCACCCGTCTCGGGGTCCTTGTATTTGTACTTGTACTTCCGCGCCTTGACCTCGTAGCCCGGCACGTCGCGCAGGGGCCCCCGCCCATGAAAGTCCCACTGGGTCGGCGTCCCGTCGCTGAGCAAGAAGATCGTGTCGCAGCCACCCGCGAAGGCGTCGGGGTGCACGTGCTCGTCGTCGGTCTGGATCAGACCCCGGGAGGTCAGCTGAAAGCCTAGGCGGAGGGCCGAGTGGAGGTTGGTCATGCCACGCAGGGTCCCGTGCTTGCGCGTGGCCGAGGTCCCGCCAGCCTTGATCTTGTCCAGCTCAGCCAGGGTCGCCATCAGGAACTTGGGCTGCGCCGGCGTCATCTTCTGCGTCGTGCCGAGGGTCTGAGCCCGGCTGCCGAAGCCGATCACGGCGTAGCTCATGCGCCGACTCAAGGAGCGGAGCGAGAGCTTGAGATACTCGCGCACGACGTCGAAGCGGGTGTGAACACGATCCCAGGGGATCTGCGTCCGCTTGCGCCGCTTGCGCTCCTTCTTGCTCAAACCTGTCACCGGACGACGAAGCGTCTCCTTCTCCTCGGGCGAGAGGGGCAAGAGCATTGAGTCCGACATATCGATCAGATAGACGATCCGCTGACCCTCGGCTGAGAGCCCCATGAACTCGGTCTTGGCCTTCGACTTTCGCGTCCGCGTTCCGCGCGTCGGCTGCTTCTCCTCCTTCTCCTGACCGGCCTCGGGCGTCTGCGCCAGACGGAGCCGCCACAGGTCTGGGGTCGCGCCCTTGGCCTCGACCCCAAAGAGCGCCGCCAAGTGGCGGTTGAGCAAGTCGGTCACGCGCTGCGGCGAGCGCTTGCGATCGAGGCGCTCGATCATGGCCTCGACGGCCGGCCCATAGACCTCGCGCGTCGAGCGACGCGCGAGCCGAAGCGCCGCCGAGGAGCAAGCCCCGATCAGGACCCGCTCGGCGATCCGCTCCTTGCCCAGGCGCTTTTGGGTCAGGAGCTCACGCAGGAGCTTGACCGTGGCCGCCGGATCCCCGTTACGGCCGAGGGCCTCGAGGGCCGCCGCGCGAAGCAGGAGCGAGCCGCGCTCGTCCGCGGCGACGGCGGCGACTTCGCTCGTTCCGCCTTGGGCCGCGATCACGCGGTAGGCGTTGAAGGCGAACCAAGGGTCCTTGCCGTCGACCTTCTTGAGCCAGGCCTCGACAGTCGGGCGTCCCTCCTTGGCGCTCGTGAAGTGGGCCAGGGCGCTCGCGAGGAGGTAGCGCTCGAGCTGAGGGTGCGGCTTCTTGGGCTGGTGATAGCGGGCCTCGAGGAGGGGCAGCGCGCGCGGGTCGGCCGTCCGACCCAGGGCGTCGGCGCCGCGCGCGCGCGCGCCGAGGGCCTCCCAGGGCAGGTAGCGCTCCCAGGTGTCGTGGGCTCGCTTCCAGGGGTCAGGCTTGGCGGGCGGCTTGGGCGGAGCCTGCGCGAAGGCGGCGCCCGACCCCAAAGCCAGCGAGATCCAGAGCGTGACGACGAGCCGAGGACGAGTTACCACGAGCGCCTCCAGCCCCCAGGCTACTCGCTTTTATTGGGTGGCTGCGCCCCCCAAACCCCCATCTTTGGGTTCGCGGAAGCGGATGCCGGCTGGCTGCTCTGTAGTTGCTTGGGATTGCGCCTTGGGGCTTCGTCAGAGCTCGCAGTCCCCTGCCTGGACCTAAACCCCGCGGCTACGGCTTGTGGGAGCTGGGTCTAGCTCTCGCGGGGGTAAACCCCGCGGCTACGGCTTGTGGGAGCTGGGTTTAGCTCTCGCGGGGGTAAACCCCGCGGCTACGGCTTGTGGGAGCTGGGTCTAGCTCTCGCGGGGGTAAACCCCGCGGCTACGGCTTGTGGGAGCTGGGTCTAGCTCTCGCGGGGGTTAGCGCCCGTTCAGGGACCAGTCGTAGTCGAGGGCCTCGACCTGGAATCCAGCTTCGCGAGCCTCTCGCAGCCGGCTCGCCAGGGGCGCCTCTGCCAGGTCCTCCAGGTAGCGGAGGAGGGTCTGCTCGCTGGGAGGGAGTCCCCGGCGCTGTAGTGCTGCGGTGAAGTCGGACTCGTACCAGACGAAGATCGACGAGACTCGCACGCGCTTGGCTTCCGAGTCGATCTGGATCTGGCGCGGGTCGTTGACGAAGTCGTGGGCTGCCTTGCTCAGGCGCGCCTCGAGGTCGGGCCCCGTCGGGATCTGCGGTCGAATCGGCGGGCAGCCTCCCGAGGCGCAGTTAAGGACGAAGTGCACCCGCGGGTCGGTGAACTCGACCCGGATCAGGCTCTGCTCGAGGTGGTGGAGGGTCATCCAGTCCCCGCCCAGGTCGAACTCGAGGCGCGCGAAGAAGCCGAAGCCCGCGGTGATCTCCGCGGGGCCCTGAACCTCGTGAACCGACTTCAGGGGCCAGTTGCGCAGGACGCCCACGATCACGCAGGCGTTGTAGGCGTTGAGCCAGTAGGAGAGCCGAGCGCCCGGCTCGGCGAAGCGCGCAGGCGCGCTCTGGGGGCTGACCGCGGCCAGGTTCGCGAGGTAGCCCTCGAGCTCCTCGCGAGCCCTCGCGTCGCCGTGCCAGCCGGCGTAGTCGACCTCGCCCTCTGGACTCACGAAGCGCTCGAGGAGCTGGGCGAAGGGGACGTGATCGAAGCCCTCGGCGGGGAGGGCCGGCGCGCGGGTGGGCGAGACGCGCTCGGGGCGGATCAAGACGTAGACCCCGACGCTCAGGAGGCCCACCACCAGGCATCCCAGGCCGAAGAGCAGGAACAGAGAGGGGTGTCGCAGGAGCCAATTCACACCGCAGCCTACCCCTCGCGAGTTGGTGAGTTACCTCGCGTGTTGGAAGGTCTCTCCTCGGCCCCCCTTCGGAACCCTGTCCGAGGAAGTAGCCTCGGGCGATCACCAGGAGGACCCGTGACCACGACCGCGATCCTGACCATTGGCTCGGAGCTGCTCTGCGGCGACGGACTGGACACCAACTCGGCTTGGCTCTCTCGCCGCTTGGAGGGAATCGGCTGCGCAGTCCGGCTTCACCTGTCTTGCCTGGACGTCATGGAGGATATCGTGCGTGGCCTCGAGGTCGCGGCGGAGCTGGCGGAGGTCGTGATCGTGACCGGCGGGCTCGGGCCGACCGTCGACGATCTGACCCGAGCTGCCGTGGCCCGCTACCTCGACGAACCCCTCGTGCTCGACGAGGGGGAGCTGGCGCATATCGAGGCCCTCTTCGCGCGCTTCTCCCGGACGATGAGTCCCAATAACCGGACCCAGGCCGAGCGGCCCCAGAGCGCGCGGCCCTTGCGGAACGAGGTCGGGAGCGCGCCCGGCTTCGTCGCCACGGGACCGAAGGGGACGACGATCTACTCCCTCCCGGGCGTGCCTCGGGAGGCCTACTGGATGTGGGATCACCACCTTGACGCAGAGCTACGGGCCCGGACCGGACGTCAGCCTCGCGCGGGGCGCACCTTCCGCACGGTCGGGATCGGCGAGAGCACGCTGGCGGGGAAGCTCGCGGAGCTCGAAGGGCGACCCGAGCTCGAGGTTCGCTACTCGGCCGAGGAGAGCCTGGGGACGGTCCGGATCACGATCCTGGCCGACGAGCAGGCCGACGCCCAAGCCGCCTGGCTCGAGGCCCGCGAGATCGCAGGCAAGCACTTGGCGGCCGTCGGGAACGACCGGCTGCCGGAGGCGACCGTCGCGCAGCTCGTGGCGCAAGGGCTCACGGTGACGACCGCCGAGAGCTGCACCGGCGGGCGAGTCGCCGCTCAGGTGGTCGAGGTCGCTGGCGCCAGCCGCGTCTTCCAGCGGGGCTTTGTGACCTACAGCAACGCCAGCAAGACCGAGTTGGTCGGCGTCCCGGCAGAGGTGATCGAGGCCCAGGGAGCGGTCTGCGAAGAGGTCGCCCGAGCCATGGCGCGCGGAGCGCGCGCCGCCGGCGGGACCTCGCTCGGCCTGGGGATCACCGGGATCGCAGGGCCAGGAGGCGGGAGCGAAGACAAGCCCGTGGGCACGGTTCACTTCGCGGTGGCCTATGGCGAGGGCGCCGACGAAGTGATCCACCTCCACCGAGTCCTGCCAGGGACCCGGGGCGTGATTCAGACCCGCGCGGCCGCCATAGGCCTTCACCTGATACAGCGTGGGGCTGCCCAGTTAACGGAGCGGACGACCACCTAGTCTGGCCGACGGCCCTGCAGGCGGGCTGCCGTAGAGTTCGAACCAACGAAAGAAGCGCCGCTCCTAAGCGGCGCTTCTCTGAGTTCGACTCGGGGCGAGCTCAGTCTTCCTTGGGCGGCCCCGTCGTGTCCTTGGGAGATTTAGCCGGCCGGGGCGGGCTGACGGGCTTGTCGAGCCCCGCCGAGCCGACGGGGGCTTCGTTGGTCGGAGGCTGCTGAGTGGGCTGGGGGCGGGGACGCTGCGCGGGCTGAGCGCTCTTGCTCGCGGTCTCGCGATCGAGAGCTTCCTGCTCGGCCCGCAGGACAGGAACCCAGAGGCCCGCTCGGCGAGCCGTGACTTGGGTCTTGCCCAAGCGCCAGCCCGTAGCCAGCGTGGCCTCGACTTGGTCGCCGGCGCCGAGCACGATCGAGTCGACGGAGCCGCGCGCTTCGACGCGTCCCTCGACGACGGTCACTCGCGAGGCGCGGACGCCTTGGTCGACCACGAAGCGAGTCCCGAGCACCTTGACGTCGAGCCCTTGGGCGTGGACGCGGAAGGCGCCTCGCTTCTGCTTGGCGACTTCGCAGAACACGCGCCCCTCGGCGCCCGTCAGGCGCACGCTCAGGCCGCCGTCGACGGCGCGCTCGAGGCGAAGCTCGGTGTCGGCGTGCACAGAGACCAAGGTCCCGTCTGCCAAGCGCAGCTCGGCCGGGTGTCCCACGGCGACGAGGGTGTCTTCGAGGTGGAGGTCCGAGCCCTCGGGGAGGACGCCGTTGCTCTCTTGGCGAGCGTCGGCCAAGCGCATGAAGCCAGCGCCGACCTTGCCTACGACCTCTCGGACCTCGACGGCGACCTTGTTCTGGCTCGGAGCGACGGGCGTGATCAAGTCCAGGAGGAGGCCGCCCAGGAGGAGGGCGGCAGCCAGCGCCGCGGCGCCGACCAGCCAGCGCGGGCTGATCACGATTCCCTCGGGAGCGCCTGCTGCTGCGGGCGCCTCGGACGTCTCGGCTGCCGGGAGGCCCGCCAGGATCTGCTCAACGGCTGCGTCCCCGAAGGGGTGGTCCGCGAAGGCAGCTTCCATCAGGGCGTCGAACTCGGCGAGTTCCTGGTTGGTGGGGTCAGTCATTAGATCCCCCCTCGCTGCCCGCTCCGCGGGCTCCAAACCGAGCGACCAGCCGCTTGCGCAGGGCTGCTCGGGCTCGAAAGAGTCGACTCTCGACGCCGCTGACCGTGAGATCGAGCGCCTTGGCGATCTCCTCGTAGCTCGCGCCTTCCAGATACTTGAGCGTGATCAGCTCCCGCTGCGACTCGGGCAAGCTCGTCACGACCTCGCGCACCTGAGCCCGCAGCTCCGACTGCTCGCTGAGCTCGGCTGGCCCGAGGTTGGGCGTGGGGAGCGTCGTGCTCCCGCCCTCGTCGTCCTCGCCTGGCAGCTGCTCGCCATGACGACCCACGACCTTGCTCCGTCGCAGACTGTCCAGGGCCGTGGTCTTGACCACGTTCCGCAGCCAGGGCCGGAAGCGCTTGGGATCCTCCAACCCCTCCAGCCGCTGATAGACCTTGACGAAGGACTCCTGGACCACGTCCATGGCCGAGTGGTAGTCGCGCACGACCGAGAGGGCGACCGCGCCCGCGAACCTCGTATGCCTCGCTACCAAGAGCTCGAGGGCCTTGCGCTCCCCAGCCTGGCTTCGGCGAACCAGCGTCTCGTCCAAGCTGGGGTCGTCCGTGATCGAGGCGGACGCGTCGGCACTGCCGCGCTGCGTCATGAGCGCGGGCTCCAGCGCTGGGGGCTTTCGAGGAACAGAGGTGTGCAGGGGTGTTGCTCACACTCGCAAGACGCACGTCGTTCGCCATGGCTTGTGGGCGAATCTTTAACACCTTTCACGACAGCGGTTTAGCCGATCCTCCGGAGGCCCAGGAGGCAGGCGTCCTGGGTCTGGGGGGAGCCGCCCAGGAAGCGCAGGTATTGCTCCTGGAACTTGTCGGTGAAGTAGTCGACCTCGTGGCGCCCGTATCGCTCTGCGAGGCCAGTCAGCCGAGCGAAGCCGAGCTCCTCCCGGCCCCCGCCGCGGCCTTCGATGAGGCCGTTGCTGTAGAGGACCAAGAGGTCATTGGCGCCGAGCGCCACGCTCCGGACCTCGAGGCTGTTGGAGAAGAGCGAGCCTGAGTCGATCCCCATGACCATGCCGTCGATATCCAGAGGCTCGCAGGCTGCCTTGGGTCGCAGGATCAGGGGCGGCGAAGTTCCAGCTCGCGCCAGGCGGACTTGAGCTCCCTTCACGTCGAGCAGGGCGTAGCTGACCGCGACGAAGCTCCGTCCGTCGAGGTCGGGGTGAATCGCCTGGTTGACCCGCTTGAGGACCTCAGCCGGGTCGCGGCGTGGCGCGCTCTCTTCGCGCAGGAGCCGGACGGCGAGCGAGGCGATCAGCGGCACGTCGGCGTCTTCGCCCGTGACGCCACCGACGAAGAGGGCGACCCGACCCTCGCCGAGCTCTATGACCTCGGCGAAGTCGCCACGCGGAGGACGAGCCTTGAGCTGCAGCCGGCCCAGCTCCAGGCCGTGCCCGCTCAGGTCAGGGAGGTCCTCGTCGTTGCGTCCCTTGGGCTCGGCGATCCCGAAGGCCGAGGCCGTCCCGCGGACCGTCGCCAGTGAGCGCTCGATCTCTTCCCGCCAGGCGTCGACTTCGCCGGCTTGCTGGGTCGCGAGACGCCCCGAGGGGGAGACCTCTGCCCGCGGGAGGGAGTCGTCTATGAGAAGGAACTCGCCCGAGCTCTCCAGCTCGCGCAAGGTTCGTCGCGAGCGCGCCACGACCTCCGGCTTCGTCGCCGGAGGCAGAGTCGGCTCAGCCATGGGCAGGAGTTCGTCGTCATCCTCCTCGAAGGGACGATTGAAGCTGGGTTTGGTCTCTGGACTCCGCTCCTCGCGCGCCTCTGACCAGTGCGAGCGGGCCTCCTTAGCGCTGAGGTGGGGGGGCAAGGTCTCGTCGTCCTCGTCGGAGACGAAGAGCATGGCTCCGCTCCCGCTCCCGTAGGGACCGATGCTGGCCCGCGAGGAGGCGGCCTCGAGGGGAGCGGGCTGCTCGCCGTCACGATAGGGGGCGCAGGTCAGGAGGTGACGCGCGATTCGATCCGGCGCGTCCTCGAACATAACGAAGGTCGAGGAGAGGTCGATCTCGGTCTGGGTCTCACGACAATAGGGGCAGATCCAGCGCCCCCGCGGGTCCTTCCGCCGCCAGACGGGGTCTCCCTCGAGCTTGGTCCGGACCTCGCCCGCCAGCTGTCGACGCTGGTTGTTCCCCCGGAGCGCGGTCTTGAGCTCGCTCAGATTCTGCTCGCGACCTCGACCGCGGTCGTAGTCGGTGCAGCTCTCGACGTGATCGACGATCCCTGAGAGCGTGTCGCTGTCCATGCGGGACGTTGGGGGGATCGCGACGCCTGTCGGGACGGCGCAGTAAGGGCAGACCCATTGGCGCCCGACGTCGAGGAGCTGCCAGGAGGCGCTCTTGAGAAGTCGCTTCCGGACGTCTCGCCGCAGGGTCTGGTAGGCGGCGAAGCTCTTGAGGTCGGCCAAGGGGCGCTCGACGCCCCGTCCGCCTTGGAAAGCGCGGCAAGCCTCGTCGAGGTGGTTCGTGGCCAAGTCGACGAGCTGACCTACGTCGGCGACCTTGATCATGGTCGTGCAGAAGGGACAGACCCAGCGGCCTTTGACCTTGATCTGCCAGGCCGGGAGCGTCTGCACGCTCCGCGCGACCTGGGCTCGAATCTCGCCCCGTCCCGACCCGCGCCCGAAGAGGGATCCTCCGCTCACGCGATCGGCGCCTCAGGGAGCTGATCCCACTCGATGGGCTCTAGCCGGCACACGCCGCACTGACCCCCTGCCTCCTCGACTTCGATCTCGAAGGACTCCAAGCGCTCGAGATCGGCCGAGAAGTCGCGCTTGACCTCAGCCAGGATCCGCCCGGCGAGATACTCGGCCAAACGCTCGGTGCTCGTGTTTGCGACTGGGAGCCGGAGGGTGTCCCGGACAGGGAACAAGAAGCGATCCACGCCGCCCTCGCCTCGGCTGAAGCGGACCTCGAGGTGCTCGTCGTCGGTCTCCGTGATCGAGAGCCGCTCGTTCTGGAGGGGGAGGAGGGTCCTGTGGTCGAGGGCGTCGCAGTGTCGGCGGACGACGGGCTTCAGGCGACAGAAGTCGAGGACCATGTCGCCAGGTCCGACCTGACCCGTAATGCTGACCCGGACGTGGTAGTTGTGTCCGTGCAGTTCTTCGCGTCCCCCGTCGCTGAAGATCAGGAAGTGGCTGGCCGCGAAGTTGAAGTACTGCTTGTAGACGCGCACGCCGAAGCGTTTCACGGGGGACTCCCGGGTATGAGGTCTCTCAATTCTACCGGCTGCGTTCCGGTGACGAATCCCGGGGAGCGGGGAGTAGGGAGGAAAGTGGTGGTGGGATTCGTCACCCGAACGCGATAAGGAGGTCGACGGAGGCGAGGGGTCCGAGAGGTGGGCCGCTGAGCTGGGGGCGTGCGCCCCGCGATCGGAGAGCGACCGCTACTGGGTCGAGCGCTGCGCAGCGCGGAGGACCTCGGCAGAGGCTTCGAGGGCCTCGAGCTCGCCGGCGTCCAGGGAAGGCTCCACGACTTCGGACGCTCCCTCGCTCCCCACGATCGCGGGGAGCGAGAGCGCGACGCCCTCGAGGCCCAAGGCGCCGGTCTGGACTCGGGAGACGCAGAGCACACGCCGCTCATTGCGCAGCAGGCTGCGCAACAAGGAGGCGGTCACCAGCCCGATCGCGTGGTTGGTCGCGCCCTTGCGCTGAATGATCTCAAAGGCAGCCCGGCGAACCTCCAGGGCGATCCGGCCCTCGACCTCGGGGCCGCCCCAGCCCTCCCAGCTGCGCAAGGCCCTTTGCCCAGCCTCAGCGCAGGAGAAGAGCGGGACCTGCGAGTTTCCGTGTTCACCCACGACGTAGGCGTGGACCGAGCTGGCTGCGACCTTTAGCTCGCGGCCCAAGACCTGTCGCAGCCGCGAGGTGTCGAGCATGGTGCCGGTTCCGATCACACGCTCCGGCGGTAGCCCCGAGGACTTGGTCAAGACCCAGGTCATGACGTCGACCGGGTTGGAGACCACCACGACGCAGCCCCGATAGGACTGAAGGGCGGCCCCGACCTGGCGCATGATCTGAACGTTGGCTTCGAGGAGCTCGAGGCGATCACCGCCCGCCGCACCCCCTCGTCCTGCCGCGACGACGATTACGTCGGTCTCAGCGAGCTGCTCGAAGCCAGCCGCCCGGACCCGGCAAGGCGGGAGGAAGGGAGACCCATGACTGAGGTCAAGAGCCTCGCCTTCGGCCAGCTCATGACGCAGATCATTGAGCAAGAGCTCTTCGGCGACGCCTGAATGAAGAGTCGAGATCGCGACGCTCGCGCCGACCCAGCCCATTCCAATGATCCCAACGCGCGCAGCTCGCATGGTCGCGATTCTATCGGAGGGGAGCGCGGGGCTCGAGCTGGCGCGAGGATCTGGTCAAGTTCATTGCCCGAGGAGCTCCCCAAGTTCAGTGCTGGCGTGGAACACGGCCTCGATTCGGTGCCCGTCGGGGTCGATCACGAAGGCCGCGTAGTAGCCCTCACCGTAGTGGGGGCGCCAACCCGGCGCTCCTTCGTCGCTGCCGCCCGCGGCGAGGGCCGCGCGGTGGAAGGCGTCGACGGAGGCTGTGTCCTTGGCTGTGAACGCGAGGTGAAAGCCGGCCGCGGCCCGGGGCCGACCGCCGCCGCGCGTCTTGAGGGCCAGCTTGTCGCCGCCGCCCTCCGAGCCATAGCCCAGGGCGCTCTCCGCGGACCAGACTCGGACGTAGCCCAGGGCCGCGAGGGCCGCGTCGTAGAAGGCGCCGGCGCGATCTAGCTCGGCGACGGAGAGCGAGACGTGATCCAGCATGGGCTAGCCCTCGAGCTGGAGGAGCGCGTGCTGGTGGGCGCAGAGCCCGGCCTTGAACCCATGGAGCTTGGCGAAGGGGCAGCCGCAGGCGCCCTCGACCACGCGGCCTTGCCCGTCGAGGACAATCCGAGGCTCGTAGGTGTGGGTCGCGTCGACGCTGGCGCGGGCCGTGACCTCGCGGCCGCGCGAGACCCGACGAGAGCCGGTCACCACGATCGCGTCTCGGCGCAGGAGCGCCGAGGCCTCGCGCTCCTCGGGTCCGCCTCCCAAGGTCACCGAGACTGGCAGCGGCTTGCTCAGGAGGGGGCGATAGCGATAGAGGCCGTGGAGGAGGTCGTAGACCACGAGCCCGCGGCCGGCCGCCTCGGCCAGGCTGGCGTGGACGTCGCTGAGGGACAGGTCGAGGGCCTCGGCTATGGCCTGGGGCTCGCCGCAGAACTTCTCCTGGAGCCAGGCCAGGGGCTTGGGCGAGGGCTCACCGCTCGAGCCGCGGCGGGCGACCATGGCGTCGAAGCGGGCGGTCGCGGTCCAGTCAGCCTTGGTCCAGCCCGAGAGGCCGAGGGTGAAGTCGAGGCCGCCGCCCTGGCCGGTCACGAAGTAAGGGAGCCCGCGGCCCAAGAGGTGGAATCGGAATCGGTCGCAGACTGGGATCGTGCGTTCGAGGAGGCAGAGTCGCCGTCGGCCCCAGGTCCGAATGATCCGGTGCTCGGTTGCGCTGTGGCTCGAGCCGTGGAACACGAGTCGCTCTTCCCAGGGCTCGAGGATCGCGACGGCGGGCTCGCCTGGGACGAGCTCCCAGCGGAGCGCGCGAGGGCTCGTCTTGGCCTTGCGGAGTCGGAAGGCTCGGCAGAGGTCGTAGATATGGACCGGCTCGAGGTCGATCTGGATCGCAGGCAGGAGGAAGGCCGCCCCGATCTGAACGAAGCCCCGCAGCCAGCCCTCAGGGAGCTCGATCTGCTTCTCCTGGTGCTGGCCGCGACCCGGCGTCGAGACCGAGAGGCCGCCTTGGGCAGCTTCCTGGCGTGCCTTGCGGCCACTCCCGCCGGGCTCGAGGGGCAGGGTCTCTTCGCCGAGGGCCAGCTCGGTGGGAAAGATCGAGCGCAGGCGCTGCATGGACTCGTAGAGCCCTGTGGAGAAGTCGACGTTGGTCGTCCCGCACACCACGGGCCCCTGCTCCTCCATTTGTCCACGGTCGACGCCGACCCGAGCGTAGGCCGAGCCGTCACGGCTGAAGACCTCGAACCCGAGCTGGTCTGGGTGGACGCTACAGACCGGATCGAGGACCTCGCTCCCTTCGCCTTCGCTGAGGTCGAATACGTATTGGAGGAAGCGGCGCCGCTCGACAGCCAGGCGCTCGGAGGTAGCCGCAGCCTCGCGGTCCAGGCGTCGGACCAGCCAGCGCTGAAAGGCCTCGCGCTGCTCCGTGGGTCGCCAGCGGAAGTCGGCCAGGACGACGTCGTAGAGCGCCCCCATCAGCTCGCGGAACACCAGCGGCTCGCGGACGCGCCCGCGGTAGGAGAGGGTCGGGCGCTCGCGGGCTCCAGCAAAGCGAACTCGCGCCGCTCGCTGGCCCCACTCGACGCCGCTCGGGAGCCCGTAGGAGAGGCCGACGCTGAGCGTGCCCGGCGCGGCCAGGGTGCTGGCTTCGCTCACGCCTCGCCTCCCGTGGTTTGGAGGGGGGCCTGGAGGACGTGGCCGAAGGTCGCGCTCGTCTCGAAGGGGAGCTCGACGTCGGCGTAGCGGGTTCGGATCAGGGCCAGGAGCGAGAGCGCTCGGCTGAGGTCGATCCGAGCGTGGGTCCGGCGGAAGCCCGCCACGACGGCCACGGCCAGGCGCGCGTTCTCAGGGCGCTCGAGGGCCCACTCCCGCAGGAGGCGGTAGAGGCGCTCCTTCTCAGGACGGGCCTGGGCGACCTTGAAGAGCAGGATCCGAAACATGGGCAGGAGCTGAGCTAGGTCGTAGTCGCCCTGGCCCTGGAGTCGTTCGCGGTAGAGCTCGAGGCCCAGGGCCGCGGTGGGCGCGTCGGGCGACTCGGCGCAGAAGCAGATCAGCTCTGCGACCTCGAAGCGCGCCAGGTGCTCTTGAACCAGGTCGCGCCCGAACCCGCGCACGTCGGCCTGAACCGCGTCCAGCATTCGGTAGAGGGCCTCGTTGCCCAAGCGGCCTTCGGCAGCAGCCGCGGCCAACGCCTCGCGAACCCAGACCACGACGTCCTCGGTGGACCGACGCAGGAGCTCTGTGACCTCGAGCAGCTCGAGCTCGCCGCGATCCAGGGCTCCGCCCAAGAGGTCTAGGCCCAGGCGCCGCACTCGTCGCTCGCGAGAGGCGACCAGCACCCCTGGTAACGACTCGGCCAAGAGCTGCGCCGGGGCGCTCGGCTCAGCCCTCGCCACGCTGGACTCTTCCCGAGCGAGGAGGGCGCCCCGGAGCGCCTGAAACCCGGGCTCAGAGGCGCTGGCGAGGACCTGCGCGCAGAGCTCGGGTCGGACCTCGTCCAGGAGGGCCGGGAGGGTCGGGGAGGCCTCGCGGCCACAGAGCAGGGCTCGCGTCAGGTCGGGGGCGTCGCTCGGGAGGGCGGTCTCGAGGAGGGACTCGAGGTGGCCGGGAAAGAGGCCTCCCCCGGCGGCGACTCGCTCCAGGGCTTCGCGCCCTAGGCCGCGGACGTCGGGGCGACGAGCGCCGAGGAGAGTCAAGGTGGCGGCAGCGTCGAAGAGGGGCGGTCCGATCCGCTCGGGGTAGTGACGGGAGACGAAGTCCACGACCGCGCCCACCTCGGCGTCGTCGCGCCGCGTCCGGGCCAAGGTCACCAGCGCCTCGGCCACGCTGGCCCGCGCCTCGAGCGCCCGCTCGTCCTCGAAGACGTAGAGCAGGTCTCCGATCACGGGCCAGTCGGCGCTGGCCGCGACTCGTGTCAGGAGGGGGCTCAGGGCGTCGAAGCGAAGCAGGTCTTGGCGGGCCCGCCCAGCGAGCTGGCTCAGCGCCAGGCGCCAGACCGACGCCACCGGGTGGTCCAGGAGGGCGTAGAAGGGATCGAGGGGCAGACTCCAGAGCGCCTCGCCGGCTTGCTCCTGGAGGAGCTGGGCTAGGGCGCTGGCGCCTTGGCGGTGGCGGACGCGAGGGAGGAGGGCTAGGAGGCGCGCTGGGTCTTGGACCCAGGTCTCTGGGAACACGGGCCCGCGCCAGCCCGTCTCGGGGGGCGGCTCCTGGGTCGCGTGACCCCCGGCCGGGGCCGCGTCTGTGGCTGGATCGTCGGCCGAGGACTTCGTGAGGTCTGCCTCTTCGAGCCCCAGGAGTTCTTGGACCTCGAGCTCGTCTTGGGCCTCGGCCTGCTCGCCCTCGGGGCCGGCTTGGACCTCGCTCGAGCGGAAGCCCTGACCTGGGCCCACGACGCCAAACCCAGGGTCGTCGGCGCGGAGGACCCGGCGCAGGAGGCCCGAGGCCTCGCGCTCTTCGAGCCCGGGCAGGAGCGCCTCTAGGTAGTCGTAGAGGAGCTCGTCGCGTCGTTCGGCGACGGATTTGAGGTGCCGATAGGAGCGGCGTTGGAGGTAGGCGATGGTGCGCTGGCTGACGGGCCACCCGTAGCTACGCCGGTCGAGGACGAGCGCCTGGAGGCACCAGGTCGGGACGTCGTGGTCGGCCTCGGCGAGCTTGAAGATCCTCTTGAAACCCTGCCAGCGTCCGCGCTCGAAGGGCTCGCGCAGGAGGGGCTCTAGGGCGGATCGCGCGGCCGAGGTCTGGGTCCGATAGACCGCGACCATGAGCTCGCCCACGAGCTCGGGGTCACGGAAGCGCTCGAGGGCGGACCCGCAGGCGGGGTCGTCGCCGCGCGCGAGCTCGACGATCGCTGGAAAAGCGAGCTTCACGAGCGCTCCTTCGAGGTTGGGGGTGAGCGATCTGGCTCGAGGGCGACCCTCGCCTGCCAGCGAACCCCTGGGGCGCGCGAGAGGAGGAGCTCCGCCACAGCGCCCCGCCAGGCCTCTGGATCGCGCTCATGGGCACGAGCCAGGAGCCGCGCGTAGAGGGCCGGGTCCCGGCTCGGCGCGTCGGCCGGCAAGAGCTGGAGCGCAGCCTGGGGGTCGAACTCGGCCAGCTCCTCGAAGAGCTCCGGCGCGGTCCGGAGCGGGCGAGCGACGCGCGCGAGGAGGTCACGGAGACGCTCCTCTCGCTCCGGCCCCTTGAAGAGGGCCAGACAGGGGAGGCTCGCCTGAGGTCGCTGAGCGACGACTCGAAGCAGGATCAGCTCCGCCAGGTCTCGCTCGGCCTCGGCGCCTGGGAGCTGAAGGACCCGCGTGACCTCGAGGCTGAGGTCGGAGCAGCGACGGGGCCCCCGGCAGGGTTCACCAGCGACGGCGAGCTCGCCTGCGAGCCACTGTCGCCCCTGCGCGCTGGCCTCGGCTTCGGCGCGGGTCAAGGAGCGGACGCGAGGGGAGATCTCTGCCCCAGCGAAGCCCAGCCGCTGGGCCAGGCCCAGCGGCGTCTCGTGGGCGTCGGGCGGCATGAAGCCGGCGGCCACGCTGGCTACGAAGAGCTTCAGCGCCCAGCGCGCCGGGTCCCAGCCGGTCTCGCTCAGGAGCTCGCTCAGTTCAGATTCCTGTGGCAGCCCGAGGTCCAGGAGGATCCTCAGGACCGGGCGCCCGAGCTCGCCGGCGTGAGCCGTCGCCAAGAGGCGCCACGCTGCCGGCCGCGGGCTCCGCTTCACGAGGCTCTCGAGGGCCTCGCCCCGCAGCTGACTGGACTGGACTTCGTCGGCATAGATCGCGCGGAGGGCCTCGTCTATGGCCTTGCGCTCGGCGCCCAGGCTCGCGGCGGCGCGGACGGCGGCTGAGCGAACGGCCTCCTCGGGGTGGGCCATGAGGTCTGGGAGGCTGGCGGCGCTGGGCTCGAAGCCCGCTCGCGCCAGGAGCCGGAGCACGATCGGCCAGCGGGTCGGCTCTCCGCTGAGCTGGAGGGAGAGGGCTGCTCCTATGGCGTCGGCCGGGGCTCCGCTCCGCTCCCAGACCTCCTCGAGGACCTCGGCCAGCCTCGTCCGAGCCGCCTGGCCCTCGCAGGCCGCGATTCGAGCCACGATCTGAGAGGCGTCCTTGGGCCCGGCCAGGGCGCGGATCGCGCCCAGGGCCTCGGGGTGAGGCACGCCTGGGGGCCCCTCGACGCGCGCCAAGAGGGCGCCGACTTGCCCGCTCAACCCGAGGGCGGCGGCTGCCCCGCAGGCGGCCTGAACCGCCTCGTCTGCGAGGTTCACGTCACCGATCAGGGCTGCCTCGACAGCGGCCGCCCGGTCCTCGAGTCCGAGTCGCCCTACCGCACGCAGGGCTGCGGCCCGGACCCTGACCTCCTTGTCGCCCAACAGAACCGGGAGGAGCTCGACCAAGGGCTCGCGGGCGTCGGGCTTGACGCGCCAGGCGGCCTCGGCGGCCGCTGCCCGGACCCGGGGAGCGTCGTCCTGGACTCGCTCGGCGAGGGCGGCGACCGCCACGGCGTCGCCGACCTCCGCCAAGAGACCACAGAGCGCGACTCGGTCGTCCACCTTGGACGTGCCGGCCATGGACTCGAAGCCCGCGGCTAGCGACTCAGAGCGTCCCAAGGCAGCCAGGATCAGCCGGCCAAGGAGGTCGTCCCCGGCCAGCTCCAAGAGCGTGTCCGGGGCCGCCTCGAGGTTCATCCGCAGCTGCGCCGCGGCGTAGCGCTCGGCTAGGTTGCGCCCCTCGCGGTCGCGGTGGCCCCAGCGGTCCTTGCGGATCGTGCCGTGCCAGATCTGTCCTGCCGCGACGAGGTCGGGGAAGAGCGCTCGCAGCTCGGGGCGCCAGTGCTCCATGCAAGAGAGGAGGAAGCTCTCGAGGCGGGCTCGCTCCGCGCGCTGGGGGTCCTCGCCCGGGGCGCGAGTGATTGCGCTCTGGAAGGGGGCGAGCTCGAGGCTCGGGGCGTGGGCCAAGGCGGTCAGGTAGGCCACGGTGTCGAGCTGGTCACGGATCTTGCCCGGGAGGCGTCCGCTCCGCGCCAGCCAGCCTTCGGGCTCGAGGCGGTCGCGGAGGAGGGCTAGGGCGCGCAGCGGAGGCGCGAGGACCCCGGCCCGGGCCCAGCTCTGGCGGTCCGGGTTGGGCCCGAGCAAGGCGCTGGTGGCCTTGACGGCGTCGAAGCTGGGCTCGGCGCGCCAGCGCTCGGCGACTTCAGCCACGATGGCGGCGTTGAGGACGCGGCTCTTGGCGACGAGGGCCGGGATCTTGCGCGCGCGCTCGCTGAACCCAGAGCCGGCCGCGCCTGCGGCCAGGCTCAGGCGAATCCGCTCGCCGCCGACCACGTCAGCCCTGGCGCGGGAGAGCTCGACGCGCTCGCTCTTGGTTCCCACGCGCCCGCGATACCAGGGCTTGTCCTTCTTGAGCTGCTTGGCCTTGGCCTCGAGGGCTTGGAAACGGTCCTTGGCGCGGGCCGCGGCGTCCTCGCTGAGGGTCTTGGCGAGGGCCTCTGCCTCTGGGAACTCCCAGGACGCGAGGAGCGCGAGGGCCTTGCGGCGGAGGACCGGGCGGGCGCCCTCCTGAGGCGCCTTGGCCAGGCCCTCGACGGCCTTGCGGATCGCCTGCCGCTGCCCGACCTCGCGGCGCGAGACCTCGCGGAGCGCGATCCCGAGCACGCCAGAGCTAGGCGCAACTGTCGCCTGAAGACAAGCCTCGATTCGATCCACGACGACGCTCTGGGCTCGCGCCTCGGGCGTCGTCTCTCGTCGCCAGGCGGCTTGGAGGGCCGCCCGCCAGACCCGCGGCTCTTCGCAGCGCAGGGCGTCAGCGAACCACTCAATGGCCTCGGGCCCACCCAGGGGCGCCTCGCGGTCGAGGAAGCGGACCAGCTCGGCCAGGACCTGGGGCTCGGCGTTGCTCTGGATCCCCTCGGCGAGGAGCTTGGCCAGCTCGGGCGCCCGCGAGAAGGCGCGCCCGGCTTGAAGCGCGCGTCGTGTCGCGGCACGGACCTCGGCTGAGGGGTCGAGGAGGAGGGGGAGCAAGCCGCCCGCGGCTTCGGGGACGCCGAGGTCCGCCAAGAGTCCCAGGATCTCCAGGCGCTGGGTCGGGTCTTTGACGGCAACCGCGGCCTCGGCCACGGCCGGCGCCTGGCGGCGCCCGTCACGTCGCCGGAGGACGTCACGCGCGGCCTGCCGGACGCTGGGCGCCGGGTCGCGGAGGAGGGGGACGACCTCGGCCATTCGGCTCGGCTCGGCCAGGGCCGGGAGAAAACGCAGGGCGCGGGCCCTGAGGGGGCCGCTCCCGAGGGCCGCGACGCGGAACACGGCGTCGCCTAGGGCCGGATCGCTGGGGAGGCGATCCGGGCGGAGGGCCGCCAGGGCGGCGGCGGCGGCCCGGGGGGCCTCGATCCGAACGTGGCGCGCCAAGATCCCTCCCAGGAGGGCTGGGTCGAAGCCGCGGAGGGTGGCGACGGCTTCTGCGCGGAGCCCGTCGTCGTCGCTGTCGAGGAAGGCCGTCAGGGCCTCGAGGCAGCTCGGGTCGCCCCACTCGGCCAGGGTGCGCGTCGCCAGGAGTCGCGTCGCCTCGTCCGGATCTAGGAGGAGGGCCCGGAGGGAGGCCGCGTAGCGCGCCAGCTCGTGGCTGCGCAGGAGCGAGACCAAGGCGCGTCGGACGCGTGGGTCGGGGTCGGCTACGCGCTCCAAGACGGCCTGGTCACGGACGAGGCAGGCCTGACGCGAGAGCTTGGCGAGAGCGCCAGCCCGCACGCTGGCGCGGGGGGAGCTCAGGAGTCGGACCAGGAGACCGTCGGTCAGGAGGTAGTCCGGGGTCGTGAGGACCTCGAAGAGCGCGACCTGGACGAAGGGCGAGGGGGAGGCCCAGACCGACTCCAGGCGGGGGAGGGGGCCCCAGTAGCGCTGGCGCTTGAGTCGGATCGGGTGCGGGAAGAGCTTGGAGCCGAGTCCGCGGAGGACGAGAGCCTGGAAGAGCCCGAGCTCGAGGTGCGGCTCGTCGCGGGTTCCCTCGCCGGTGGCTTGGGGGGGCGGCCCCGCCAGGGCGCTCAGCTCGAGGAGCTCGCGGTGCATGGCGTGGAAGGTCGGGACCTCGACCCAGGCCGCGAGGTTGCGCAGGCGACTTCGGAGGACCGTGGCCTCGTCGCTGTCGAGGGGACCGATCCCGCTCGTGGGGAGGAGGGCGTCGAGGAAGACTCGAGCTTGACGGCGGGCGTCGGGGTCGTGCCCCAGGGCTTCGAAGGCCTCGCTGGCCGTCGTCAGGAGGTCGCCGACCAGGTCTTGCTGCGGCGCGCGAGCAGCGGGGGCCGAGTCCAGGGCCAGCTCGTCGTCCAGCTCGGAGAGGCGGCTGAAGAGTCCTCGGGAGACGGCTTCGCGGAGGGCGCGGGTCCGGACGGCGCCGTGGGGCGAGCGGACGAGGCTCAGGCAGAGGCGGAGGAAGCGCCCCGGCGGGAGCTCGCCGCCGAGAAAGCGGAGGAGCGCCTCTTGGGTCCGGCGACCGCCGCGGCCTTCGCGGAGGAGGCCCTCGGCGGTCTCGGCCAGCTCGTCACCGGGGCGGAGCTCCGCCAGGGCGCGCCAGAGCTTGAGAGAGGCGGCGTCGCTGGCGGGGGCCTCGAGGAGGACGGCCTCGAGGTCGTCCGCGTCCTGCCCCCGACCCAGCTCGGCTAAGACCCCGACCGCGCCGTCCCGAAGTCGGGCGTGGGAGGTCTGGCGGGCGTAGGTCGCGACGGCGGGGGTCAGCTCGACGAGGCGGGCCAAGCGGATCGTCTCGAGGGCCGTGGCCTGAGCGAACTCGGTCGGCCTGGCCTTGGGGTCGGTGGGGACCAAGGTCACCCGGAGACGAGAGACGAGGGCCAGCTCCTCCTTGCCGAGGACGCCGGCTGTCTGGAGTCGAGCCAGGAGGCGCGGGAGCCCAGGGCCTGCGGCGGGGAAGGGCGTCTTGTGTCCCAAGAGCCCAAAGGCCGGGAAGGCGAAGCGAGAGTCCTCGAGCTCGGTCGCGGCCTCGAGCAAGGGGCCCACGGCGTCGGGGTGGCAGGGGTCGCCGAGGTCTGTCGGCACGCCCTTCCCGCCGCGCAGGTGGTGCTCGAGGCGCGCTAGGAGCGCCTTGAGGTGGGGCTCGAGGGCAGGGCCGTCGCCGAGACGAGCCAGGGCCACGATCACCGCCGAGCCCAGCGCCTCGGGTCGCGCGTGGGCGGGGGGGAGGAGCTGGCGGAGCCGAATGGCGGCCCGCTTCTCGCCCAGGCGGCCCAAGACCTCGACGGTGACGCGGGCCCGCTCGTCTCCCCAGAAGTTGGAGGCGTCGCTCAGGATCGGGGCGGCGACCTCGCGGATCACCTCTTCGCCGTAGGCCTTCGCCAGGAGCGGGCCGAAGCCGGGAGCGTGGAGGTATTCGTGGAAGGCAGCCAGCCAGCGGCGATCCTTGGCCACGGCGGCGAGGCGAGCGATCCCCAGGAGGAAGGGGGTCTGAGCCGGTCCTCGGCCGGGCCAGACCCCGAGGGACGAGGGCCGGGCCGGGAAGAGGCGCGCCAAGAATCCTCGGCTCTGGCGGGAGCGGCGGTAGAGCTCCTCGCCCCAGCGGCGGTTGGCCTCGATGGCCGCCTCGACGAAGGCCTCCTCGATCTCGTCGCCGAGGATCCGGAGGAGGTCCGCGTGGAGAGCCTCGACGCGCAGGATCGGGAGCAGGCGGGCCCGCTCCTCGGGGTCGAGGTCGACGGCCGCCGTCTTGGCGCGAGGCGTCCGGGGAGGACAGATCGCCTGGAGGGCAGCCCGGCGAGCGTCGAGGGAGAGGGAGTCGTCGTCGGCCGCGTCGAGGAGGGCGGCCCGGGCTCCGCGCCCCAGCGGGAGCCGACGGAGCCAGAGCTGGGCCCACTCGCGCCGCTCCCGGCCGCGGTCAAGGAGCGCGACCAGGTCTTCGGCGTAGACCGAGAGCCGGCGTCGCGCCACGAGCTCACCGACTCCGCGGGTCAGCGCGTCCGACTCTCCAGCCAGGAGACGTCGGAAGGTGGCCGTGACCGGCGGGGCCGAGAGGGTCGCGTCGTCGAGGCGCGAGATCGCCTTGAGGACTCGGGCGCGTTGGCTGGGGTGGCCCGCCCAGAGGGCGCGCAGGAGAGCGCCTAGGAGCTGCGGTGAGAGAGGCTCGCTCACCCTTGGCCTCCCTCGGCAGACGCGTCAGCGCTCCCGTCTTCAGCGTCGCCCTCTTCGGCCTCGTCGTCGGCCTCGTCGTCGGCCTCGTCGTCCTCGTCGTCGAGGAGCTCGTCGTCCAGCGCTCCCGCGACCGGCTGACGCAAGGCGCCGCGGGTGGCGTCGACTGGAGCCAGGCCGAGCTTGGCCCCGACCAGGTCCAACACGGCCGCCGAGACGTGGACCGAGGGGTCGCTCAAGAGCTCGCCCAGGGGGCCGGCCAAGGCGTCGGCGCAGGACCAGGCGGCCACGACGCCGACGGCCTCCAGCCGGACCTCGGGGACGGGATCTCGGAGGGCGCCGCTCAGGACGGCAGGCTCGCCAGGGGGGCTCTCGCTGAGGGCTCGCAAGAGGGCGCCTCGCACGCGGGGGTCGCGGTCGGCGAGGAGCGGGGCCAAGTCGAGGAGCTCCAGCACGCCCGCGCGTTGGCGGCACGCCGAGAGCGTGGCCAGGGTCACCTCGGGTTCGTCGTCGGTGACCCAAGGGTCTAGGGCCTCAGCCTCCAGGGGCAGGAGCGCGATCAACGCCGCCCGAGCCGCCGCGCGCAGGGCGGGCTCCCGACCGCGGGCGCAGCCTCGCAGGAGCTCCTCGAGGGTCGGGGCTCTCTCCCCGGCGCCTCCTGGGCTCGGCGGGAGCGCGGCTGCGGCGAGGCAAGCGGCGCGCTGGAGGACGGGGTCGTCGCCGGCCAGGGTCTCCTCCACGAAGGCGCGCTCCTCCTCGAGGCCGAGGCGTCCAATGGCCAGGAGCGCCGCGGCGCGCTCGCCCGGGAGCTCGCTCTGGCGGGCCTCGGGGAGGAGCTCCAGGACTCGTCCCCGTGGCCCTTCGCAGAGCTGAGCCAGGCGGGTGCGGAGTCCGCGTCGGGCGTCCTCGAGCTGCTCAGCTCCGCTCTCGCTCGAGTCTCCCCCGCCGCCGAGGGCTTCACGGGCCCAGGTCGAGAAGGTCGTCAGGATCTGCTGGCGGAGCTCGGGGTCAGAGAGGTGTCCCAAGAGGACGGGAGTCGCCAGCTCTTGACGCTGTCGGTTCAGGAGCTTGAGCGCGCGGCGCGCGACCTCACCGCTGGGGTGGTCGAGGAAGCGCTCGACGCTCAGGAGCATGGAGACTTCGTAGCCGTCTTCGCAGAGCCCCAAGAAGCGCTTGGCGGCCTCAGTCCCGGGGAGCCGCACGCCGGGCCCCGTCGGGCGGACCAGCGGCCAGGGGCGCGCCACGCCACTCTTGCGCAAGAGCGAGATCGCCAGCGTCCGGACCTCGGCCAGGGGGTGAATCAAGAGGGGCTGGAGGGCGCCGGCCGAGAGCGCGTGCCCGCGCTCGGTGGCTTCGCGGAGCGCCTCGCGCAGGACCTTCCGTGTCTCTTGTCCGCTCCAGGCTAGGGCGGGGAGGGCTCGCTCGATCAAGCCCCAGGCCTGGACCCGAGCGGCTGCCAGGACCACGCTCCGGAGGCGAGGTTCCGAGCGCTCGGCCTCGGCGGCTGCGCGCTCGCGCTCGAGGACGGCCCGGACGCGGCGGCTCCCGCTCGGGAGCCCGTGGAGCTCGACCAAGAGGTCTAGGATCGCTCCCCGCTGGGCCTCGGACGCGACGGCGAGGGCTGCGCCCAGGACTTCGACCTGGCTGAGGTCGGGACGGAGTCGGGCCCAGCGGAGCGCGCGGGTCGGGTCTCCTCCGCGCTCTCGCAGTCCGCGGCGGAGCTCGCTCGCGACGGCGAGCTGGACCGCGTCGGGGTGTCCGACGCGGATCGCCTCGTCAGCGATCCCCGGGCGCGTGTCCAGCAAGAGGCGCGGGAGAGGTGTGTCCAGCGCGGACACCGTGGCCCGGACCGCGGCGGCCCCGACGGGGTAGGCAGCGCCCAGGAGGGGCTCGAGGAGGGCGGGGTAGACGGCGCGGATCCCGAGCCGTGTGTGGTGGTCCAAGAGCTGGGCCAGGAGCTCGGCCCGCGCGGCGCGACCGCGCTGCTTTCCGGGGGGCCGAATCCAGGTCCGGGGGAGGAACCCGCGCAGGGTCCGCCGCCACCAGGCCGACCAGGCGCGTCGGCGACGGCTCCAGAGGGCCAGGTTTAAGGCGCCCCACAGGAGGTCTTCCAGGAGGTCCCGGAGGCTGGACGAGTTCGGGTGGGAGCCCCCGGCCGCGAACCAAGACAGGGCGAGCTGGACCCGACTGGGGTCACGGGAGCCGAGGAGCGCGACCAAGGCGTGACCGACCAGAGCGCTGGGGCTGGCTTGGCTCGGGGCCCAGGGTGCGTGCCCGTGGGTCAGCTCGGCCGATCCCCCCGTGGGCGGCCGCGCGCCGAGGAGGGACTGGAGGGCGGCTCGCCTCGCGGCGCGAGTCCCGCCTTGGCCCTCGGCCCCGACCACGAAGCGCCAAGCCAAGCTCCAGGCCTCCGCGTCGTCGTAGCGGACCAGGAGCCCGATCGCTCGCCGGGCGTCGTCGTCATGAAGGGACGTCCCCAGGAGGAGGCGGGCCGCGGCGTCATGCCTAGCGGGGAGCTCGAAGCGCCAGGCGCAGGCCACGACCAGGGCCGCGTCGTCCCGGAGGGTGGGGTAGTCGTCGCCGAGGAGGGGGGCGAGGGCCGCGCCCTCGCCGGGCGGGAGCCGGAGCAGGGCCTCGCGCGCCGCGCGACGCGTGGCGGGGGCCTCGTGGCGCAGCCAGCGGGGCCAGGCCTCCCAGCTCGCGCTGGGGGGGCTCTGGAGCGCCTGGAGGGCGCGGGCCGCCTGGGCGGGGCTGCGCTCGGCTTCGAGATAGCCCCGGAGACTGACGCTGGCGAGGGCGGGGGGCTGGGCCGCCAGGATCGCGAGCGGGGCGCTAGGGGCGCGCGGGTCGAGGCAGCCCGCCGCGAGGGTCGCGGCGCGGGGGTCGCTCGCCAGGAGCGAAGCCAGGGCTTCGCGCAGGGCCCGGCGGGGGTGCTCGAGGAGTTCGACCAGGCTGCGGACGGAGCCGCGGCTGAGACTCTGGGCCGGAAGGAGCGAGACGAGCTCCGTCGCGAGCCCGGGCTCGTGCTGGGTGGCGCTCAGGATCGCGTCCAGGAGGTCGCGGCTCGAGCGGAGCTCGTGGCGGATCGAGAGCGCCCAGGCCGCGCGGCGGACCTCGGCCGAGGGGTGCTCTAGGTCAGCGGCGAAGGCCTCGGGCGCCAGGGTGACCTCTCGCGAGGGCGGGCCCAGCTGGAGGTAGAGGGCCCGGGCTGGAGCCTCGAGGGCAGCGAGGGTCGCCGGGGTCAGGGGGGAAGCCTGTCGCGTGACGACACCTTGGCCGAAGCTCGCGCCCTCGCGGACGAAGGCGGCGAACTCGGGCGCGATCAAGGCGGCCTCGCCCTGGAGCGCGAGGAGGCCCTGGCCCCAGAGCTCGAAGGCCTCGGCGCCTGCGCTCTGCTCGGGGTCGGTCACCACACCAGAGTCGTTGAGGGCGCTCTGGGCCAGCGCCCGGAGGAGCGCGCTCTGGGCCTCCGCGTCTCGCGCGGGGAGGCCCGCGACCAGGCGAGAGATTCGCCCGCTGAAGTCGAGGGGGAGGGCCAGGAGCGGCGTCAGGAGCTCTGCGGGAGCTTCGGCGGCCAGGACCAGGAGGTGCTCCTCGAGGCTGGCGCCCGCAGCGTCGCTGGGGGCTTCGAGGGAGAGGGCGGTCAGGAGGTCGCGACCTCGCTCGTAGGAGGCGAGGCCGACGAGGAGCTCGGGCGCGACCTCGCGGTCGGCGGCCCACACAGCGACCTGCTTGCGCTGGCCTTCGCCGTCGAGGTAGCCGGGGTGGGGGCGGGCGGCCTGGGCGCGTGCGCCGCGGGAGCCGAGGCGGTCTTCGACGACCTGGCGGACTTGGCTCGAGGTGTCGACGAGGTAGGCCGCGAGGAGGACGCCCTCTAGCCTGCGCGACTGTGCGCTGTCGAGGGCGTCGAGGAGGAGGCTCCGCTCCTTGGCGTTTCCGCGGCCGAGGCGGAGGCCGAGGTCCCAGGCGCCGGGAGCGGGGCGGGCAGAGGTGCGCTGCGCGCTCATGAGGCACCTCCCTCTATGGCCCGCAAAGCTCGATCATAGCGCTCGCCCTGCTCCGGTTTGACCATCCGGAGATACGCCGCGTAGCCGAGCAGGCGGAGGCGCTCCCCGCGGCTGGCGAAGCCCTCGCGGGTCACGCGGTGGACCGCTGCTCGGAACTTGCGGACCGCCTTGCGCGGGACCCCGAGGCGCTCGTTGACCACGATCCCGGTCACGCGCTGCGCGCTGCCTCGTCGCGCGACGACGGTCTTGGCCTCGTGGACGCGGAAGCCCTCCTCGCGGATCGTGCGCCGGAGGAAGCCCAGGAGCCCGCCGATCAGCTCGCGCTCGGCCTCGGGTCGGGAGAAGGCCAGGTCGTCGGCGTAGCGGGTGTAGGTCCAGCCGCGCTTTTGGGCGTAGCCGCTCAGGCGCCGATCGAGGCGGCGCACGACGAGGTTGGTCAGGTCGGGCGAGGTTAAGGCGCCCTGGGGCAGGGCGCGCGGGCCCGTGGCGACGTAGTAGGTCGCGCCGTCGATCTGGCACTCGAGGCGCGGAGCCTCGGTGGTCAGGAGCGCCAGGAGGCTCGAGACCATTCCGCTGTAGCCGAAGGACGCGAAGAGCCCGCGGATCCTGGGGAAGTGGATCGAGCCGAAGAAGTCCTCGAGGTCCACCTTGAGCAGGGTCCCCTGGCCGAGGTGGGGCTCGGCGTTGGTCTTGGTCGAGCGGCCCCGGACGAAGGCCTGGGCGGCGTCCTCGCAGGGCACGAGGCGAATGATCCCTTCGCGGATTCGCTCTTGAGCCGCGCGGAGCGCCGGCCGCGGCGAGGCAATGATCCGCTCGCCGCCGCGCTTCTTGGGGATCGCGAACTGGCGGTAGTGGGTGACTCGACTCGTCTCGCGGTGAAAGGTCAGCCAGCGCAGGCGGCGGAGGTCGATCTCGAGGAACTGAGCCAGGTCGGCCGCGTTCGAGAGCAGGGGCAGCCCGAGCTTGGCGAGCTTCTCGGCGTCGCTCTCAATCGAGGTTAGGCGGGAGCTGACGCCTTCGCCGGCGAAGAGGATCTCGCGGCTGAGGCGTTGCTGAAGTCGGCGTTGGCGAGCCTGCTTGGCCTCGACGCGAGCCAATCGCGCCGCGCGCTGAGCTTCCTCGCGCTGGGCTGCGCGGAGCTTGGCCTCAGCCGCCTCGACTCGGGCAGTCTTCCCCGCGGGGGACGCTGAATTGGGACGCGAGTCAGCCACCCGCGCTCCTACTAGGCCCTAGGGGCCTCAACACCGACCTGCGTCGACTCGCGACTCGCGTCGCAGGCCGACCCTTTGACCTCCTTGGACCCCGACCGGTCCGCTGAAGGGTGGGGTCCCGCTGCGCGCGCCGAAGCACGCGCAGCGATCACCCCGCGCGAAGCGGGATTCGTACTACCTCCCCCTCGACTATGAGGGTCGAACCAGCGAACGGGACGGTCCGCCCCGCCCGGGGGACGGGTACTAGTCCGAGGATTTACGAATTCGCCCCAGTAAGGACTAGTAACCGTCCCCCGGGCCGGGGC
>Ga0316204_10002083_pt1 | contig 47735 bp, 38 predicted proteins | sample 6monrhotite_MG_2_FD_205661 | JGI IMG/M metagenome (GOLD analysis project Ga0316204, IMG submission 205661) | Microbial mat bacterial communities from mineral coupon in-situ incubated in ocean water Damariscotta River, Maine, United States -... | ecosystem: Environmental > Aquatic > Marine >... | reverse complement strand
ATGATGCGAGTTCGATTCTCGCTACCCGCTCCAGTTCGAACAAACAGCCGATATGGCTCAGTCGGTAGAGCACTCCCTTGGTAAGGGAGAGGTCACCAGTTCGAATCTGGTTATCGGCACCATTTTTTCTCGGATTAGTCGAAAGGCTATTCCGGGTTTAGTTATGTTTGAGGTTTTTTACTCTCTAATTTACGGTGAGTATGACTACAAAAATAGCCAACTTTTTATTGTAATTTAGCTTAACTCTTTTGGAGGCATTTATGTCTAAAGAAAAATTTGAACGAACGAAACCCCATGTCAACGTTGGAACCATCGGTCACGTTGATCACGGAAAAACCACATTAACAGCGGCGATGTGTACGGTATTGTCAGCGGCATTTGGTGGTGCAGCGAAAAACTTTGCTGAAATTGATAATGCTCCAGAAGAAAAAGAGCGCGGTATTACCATTTCAACCTCTCACGTAGAGTATGAAACAGAAGCACGTCACTACGCTCACGTTGATTGCCCAGGACATGCCGATTATGTCAAAAACATGATCACTGGAGCGGCTCAAATGGACGGCGCGATTTTAGTTTGCTCTGCAGCTGATGGACCCATGCCACAAACACGTGAGCACATTCTATTGTCACGCCAAGTTGGGGTACCAAAGATTGTTGTCTTTATGAACAAATGTGACATGGTTGATGACGAAGAGTTATTAGAGCTTGTTGAAATGGAAATCCGTGAATTATTAGATATGTACGAATTCCCAGGTGACGACACGCCAATCATTCATGGTTCAGCACTTAAAGCACTAGAAGGCGACGAAGGTCCTTTAGGTAAAGAAGCTATCTTAAAATTAGCTAAAGCACTTGATGAGTACATTCCAGAGCCGACACGTGAAATAGAAAAAGACTTTATCATGCCGATAGAAGATGTTTTCTCAATTTCAGGTCGTGGAACGGTTGTTACGGGTCGTATCGAAGCTGGGATTGTCAAAGTTGGTGAAGAAGTTGAAATCGTAGGTATTGCTGATACGACTAAAACGACGGTGACTGGTGTTGAAATGTTCCGTAAGTTATTAGACGAAGGTCGAGCAGGCGATAACTGCGGTATTTTACTACGTGGAACTAAGCGAGAAGACGTGCAACGTGGTCAAGTCTTAGCAAAGCCTGGTTCAATCAATCCACATACTAAATTCGAAGCTGAAATCTACATATTGAGCAAAGATGAAGGTGGACGTCATACCCCATTTTTCAAAGGCTATCGTCCTCAGTTTTACTTCCGTACGACTGACGTAACCGGAGCTTGTGAATTACCTGATGGTGTTGAGATGGTCATGCCTGGCGACAATATCAAAATGGAAATCGAATTGATTGCACCGATTGCGATGGATGAAGGTTTACGTTTTGCTATTCGTGAAGGCGGACGAACTGTGGGTGCGGGTGTTGTCGCTAAGATTTTAGCTTAATTATTAAGTTAAAATTGCGGTTAAGCGATTTTACAATGATGTAAGATCGCGAATTTATTGCAGGCCAGTGGCTCAATTGGTAGAGCAGCGGTCTCCAAAACCGCAGGTTGGGGGTTCGAGTCCCTCCTGGCCTGCCACTGCAATAAAAGTAAATATTATGGCTAGTGTTTAGATCTAAGCTAGCTTTTGAGAAATAAATGGTTGAATACTCATGAGTGCGAACGAACAAGATCCTACTGTAGCTCCATTTAATGGTGTGAGATGGCTGCTTAGCTTTACCGCCTTAGCTGGTGCTGTATATGCTAACCACGCTCTCGCTGGTATAGATAATTCATTACTCATTCGTGTTGCAGTGATACTGGCTTTAGTTGCGGTTGGTTTAGGCATTGCGATGACAACGACTAAAGGTCGAGCGGGATTGATTTTTGCGAAAGAATCAAGAATCGAAGCCCGGAAAGTTGTTTGGCCGACGCGAGCAGAGACTATTCAGACAAGTCTAATTATTATGGTTGCTGTAGTTATTATATCCTTGATGCTATATCTAATCGATATGGGGTTGGTGTATATCGTAAACTTTTTGACTGTTAAAGGGAGTTAATCTCTATGGCACTTAAGTGGTATGTGGTTCAGGCATATTCTGGCTATGAAGGCAAAGTAAGAGGCTTTATAGAAGAGCGTGTAAAGCAATTTAAACTAGAAGATAAATTTGGTCAAATACTCGTTCCTACAGAAGAAGTAGTAGAAATGAGGGATGGTCAAAAACGAAAAAGTGCCCGTAAATTTTTTCCGGGTTATGTCCTAGTTGAAATGGATATGGATGATGAAAGCTGGCATTTAGTTCGTGATACACCAAGAGTTTTAGGTTTTATTGGTGGAACAAAAGAACATCCTGCACCAATAAGCCAAAAAGAAGCCGATCAAATCTTAAATCGATTAGAAGAATCGACTGACAAGCCAAGACCAAGAACTTTGTTCGAAGTTGGTGAAGCAGTGCGAGTTACGGATGGTCCGTTCGCAGAATTTGAGGCAGTCGTTGAGAATGTAAATTATGACAAAAGTCGTCTATCGGTGTCGGTAATGATTTTTGGCCGCTCTACTCCAGTAGAGCTAGATTTTAGTCAAGTTGAGAAAGGTTAAGAATCAGTCAATAAAATTTTGGTAAAACAACCATAGCTCAGATTGAGTTGTGGGTGTTTTTTTACGTTAAAAATAGGGGAGCCTACAATTTTACCATTTTTTAATTCAAATTTAAAATAGATGGTTAATGAATCAGGCGCTTGAACCCAAACGAGGTGAAAAATGGCTAAGAAAGTTTCAGCTTATATTAAGCTACAAATCGGCGCGGGTGCTGCAAACCCGAGTCCACCTGTTGGTCCAGCTTTGGGTCAACACGGCGTTAACATCATGGAATTCTGTAAAGCATTTAATGCGGCAACAGATAAAGTGGAAAAAGGGCTTCCAATTCCTGTTGTGATCACAGTTTATGGCGATAGAAGTTTTACATTTATTACCAAGACTCCACCGGCAGCAGTTCTAATAATGAAGGCAATCGGTCTAAAGAAAGGCAGCGGTCGACCAAATACCGAAAAGGTTGGCAAGATCACTCGTGCTCAATTAGAAGAAATTGCTAATACGAAAGAGCCAGATCTTACCGCAGCGGATATGGATGCAGCAGTAAAAACTCTTGCGGGTACTGCTCGCTCAATGGGCGTGGATGTGGAGGGGTAACCGATGGCTAAATTAACTAAAAGACAAAAGATGATCAACGAGAAAGTTGATTCAAACAAAGTATATACCTTTGACGAAGCGGTTGCGTTATTGAAAGACGTTTCTTCTGTTAAGTTTGATGAATCTTGTGATATGGCACTCAACTTAGGCGTTGATCCACGTAAGTCGGATCAGGTTGTTCGCGGTGCGACTGTGCTACCTAATGGCACTGGTAAAGATGTGCGAGTGGCAGTATTTACTCAAGGCGCTAATGAAGAAGCGGCTAAAGCTGCAGGTGCAGATATCGTCGGAATGGATGATTTAGCGGAAGAAGTAAAAAAAGGCAACATGGACTTTGATGTTGTTATCGCTAGCCCTGATGCAATGCGTGTGGTTGGGCAACTCGGGCAAATTTTAGGTCCCCGTGGTCTTATGCCAAATCCCAAGGTTGGTACGGTCACGCCTGATGTGGCAACCGCTGTTAAAAATGCCAAAGCAGGTCAAGTACAGTATCGGACGGATAAAGCCGGAATCATTCATGCCACTATCGGCAAACTGGGGTTTGAAGGCAAAGCCTTGGCTGAAAATTTAAGTAGCCTTATAGAAGCAATTAAGAAAGCTAAGCCCTCTTCTGCTAAAGGCACTTATTTGAAAAAACTTTCCCTTAGCTCGACTATGGGACCTGGTGTCGCAGTTGATATAGCGTCAGTGGAAGTAAAAGAATAATAGTACAAAGAATTAGATTTAGCGAGATAAGTATTCTAACGGATGATTGTTTGGTTAAATCTTGGGTTTTTGAGTCGAGGCTATTGTTACAGGATTCAACTCAAAAACTGTCAAAGACCGTAGGTGAGGTTTTTTTGAAGTAGTATCCCTTTGTTTCTTTATTAAAAAGCAACAGGTGATTTCAAATGACCGTCTTAAAATGGCCTACGCAGACGGTGGTACCCGATGCAGATTTCTGTTCGGTTCACCGTTTACGGGAGTGTAGGGAATAAATCGTTGGTGCAAACCTCGATTATAACTCACTCATTTTGTAAACCTTCCAATTGAAAGATTGGAATTAGTGGAGGTGAACGACGTGGCACTTGGACTAGAAGGCAAAAAGCAGATTGTTAAAGAAGTGGCAGATGTTGCTTCTGGCGCATTATCTGCGGTAATTGCCGAATACCGCGGCATGTCAGTTGAGCAATTAACTGACTTGCGTGTCAAAGCTAGAAATGGTGGCGTCTACTTACGAGTAGTGCGCAATACTCTAGCTAAACGTGCTGTTGAAAATACAGAGTTCGCTTGTTTGAATGATGCTTTTGTCGGTCAGGTTATTTGTGCGTTTTCGCTTGAAGAGCCTGGAGCAGCTGCTCGATTAGTTCGTGATTTTGCAAAAGATTGCCAACAACTAGTCACTACAGCGATTGCCGTTGGTGGAACATTGCATAGTGCAGAACAATTAGATTCTGTCGCAAAACTACCAACCAAAGACGAAGCAATTTCGCAATTGATGAGTGTAATGAATGGACCGGTAACCAAACTGGCGCGTACATTAAACGAATTCCCATCACGTATTACGCGAGTAATCGATGCGGTTCGCGCTCAAAAAGAAGCGGCTTAAACTTTCGACATTGTAGTTACAAACAGTGTGGTTTTTAAAACAGATGGTTTTAAAAACAGGAAATTGAAAACAGTACGTACGGGGTTTTAGATTTTAAAAGCATTTTATTTTTAAAACAAAAATTCTAATTTAATAAATTATTTTGAATGTGGCTAAAATAAGCCAATCAAAGAAAACTTAGGAGAATGAGTAATGGCTCTTTCTAAAGATGATATCTTAAATGCAATTGCAGAAATGTCAGTAATGGACGTTGTTGAACTAGTTAAAGCAATGGAAGAAAAATTTGGTGTGACAGCAGCAGCAGCAGCAGCTGTTGTAACTGGACCTGTTGACGGCGCACCGGCTGCTGCAGAACAAACTGAGTTTGACGTAGTATTAACTGGTTTTGGTGACAAGAAAGTTGGTGTAATCAAGGCGGTTCGTGGAATCACTGGTCTTGGACTAAAAGAAGCGAAAGCAGCGGTTGAAGGCACACCTACTAACATCAAAGAAGGTGTTGATAAAGCAGAAGCAGAAGATGTTAAAAAGCAGCTTGAAGAAGCTGGTGCAGCAGTAGAAATTAAGTAATCGCTATTTGTCTACCAAGACGAATAGTATTAATTACTTTTCGGCTGGTGGTTTTTAACCACCGGCCGTTTTGCCATTTTAAAAAGTGGTGATTTGGAAGGTGTAATTGAACGTATTTTTGATACGGATCTGATTTGAAAAATGGTCTTAATACACAGGTGTTAAGTCGACATTTCAAATAAGTTTAGTTAACTAGATGACAACAGATTTGTGGTAAACGTTTTATTATTTAATAAAAGATCAACTAGTCGATTTCGCCGTATCAAGAATTGATTAGTCACGAGAGTGATAGCTAACTGAGGAGCCCAGATGGCATATTCATATACTGAAAAAAAACGAATCCGTAAGGATTTCAGTCGTAACAAAAAAGTTTTGGAAGTCCCGTATCTTTTGGCGATACAGTTGGACTCTTACCGATCTTTTTTGAATTTAGAAAATATTCAAGCCTCAGGACTAGAAAAAGCATTTAAATCGGTTTTTCCGATCACTAGTTATTCTGGATCGGCGGCACTTGAGTATATGAGCTATACACTGGGAGAGCCTGCGTTTGATGTTAAAGAATGTCAGATGCGCAGTGTCACTTATTCTGCTCCTTTGCGAGTTAAGATCCGTCTGGTTATTTATGATAAAGAAAATAAAAACAAAACGGTAAAAGAAGTCAGAGAACAAGAAGTCTACATGGGCGAAATGCCGCTGATGACAGATAACGGAACATTTGTCATTAATGGAACCGAGCGAGTTATTGTTTCGCAATTACACCGTAGTCCGGGTGTGTTCTTTGACTCCGATAAAGGTAAAACTCATTCGTCTGGAAAATTACTTTATAACGCGCGGGTTATCCCTTATCGTGGTTCATGGCTTGATTTTGAATTCGATCCAAAAGACTGTCTTTTTGTTCGGATCGATCGCCGCCGGAAATTACCTGCGTCTATTTTGTTAAGAGCATTGGGTTATTCAACTACCGAAATGCTTGAAATGTTTTTTGACTTTGACAAAATCGAGTTCGATAAAGATGGTTCTATTTTATTAGATTTGATCCCTGAAAGACTCAGAGGAGTTACTGCAACTTTTGACATCAAAGGTAAGCGCGGAAAGGTTCTGGTTGAAGAAGGTCGGCGGATCACAGTTCGACATATTAAAGAGTTAGAAAAAGCCAATATTAAAAAACTGGAAGTGCCAACAGATTATTTAATCGGTAAAGCAATTGCAAGAGATATCATCGATAAAGAAACTGGTGAAGTTTTAGTCGCGGCTAATTCAGAAATCACTGAAGAATTACTCGAAAAGCTAAAAGAAGTAGAAGTTAAAAAATTCGAAACCTTATATACCAACGATCTAGATCGCGGACCTTACATGTCGGATACACTTAGGATCGATCCAACCAGTAATGCGCTCGAAGCTTTAGTTGAGATTTATCGAATGATGCGTCCAGGTGAGCCTCCAACAAAAGATTCTGCGGAAGCACTTTTTGATAACTTATTTTTCAGTAAAGATCGTTATGATCTTTCTCGCGTCGGTCGAATGAAATTTAATCGTCGGATCGGTCGGGAAGGCGATGAAGGTGAAGGTATTCTTTCCAAAGATGATGTGATTGCTGTTGTTGAAACTTTGTTGGATATTCGAAATGGTAAAGGTATTGTTGACGATATCGACCATTTGGGTAATCGACGAATTCGAAGCGTAGGTGAAATGGCGGAAAACCAATTCCGCGTTGGTATTGTGCGAGTAGAACGTGCAGTTAAAGAAAGATTAAGTATGGCTGAAGCTGATAACTTAATGCCACAAGATTTGATAAACGCAAAACCAGTTTCGGCGGCGATTAAAGAATTTTTTGGCTCGAGCCAGTTATCACAATTTATGGATCAAAATAATCCGCTTTCAGAAATCACGCATAAGCGCCGTGTTTCAGCATTAGGACCTGGTGGTTTAACTCGTGAAAGAGCTGGTTTTGAAGTTCGAGATGTCCATCACACTCATTACGGACGCGTTTGCCCCATTGAAACGCCTGAGGGACCCAATATCGGATTGATCAACTCGCTTTCTTGTTATGCAAGAACCAATGAATATGGTTTTTTGGAAACCGCTTATCGTCGAGTTAAAAATGGTAAAGCGACCGCTGAAATTGATTATCTATCTGCGATTGAAGAAGGTGAATTCCATATAGCGCAAGCTAATGTAGGGTTAGATGATAACGATGTCATGACAGAAGAGTTAATTTCTTGTCGTTATCAGGGTGAATTTACTTTGACGTCTTCTGATAATATTCAATACATGGACGTGTCTCCGCAACAAATTGTTTCGGTTGCAGCATCATTGATCCCTTTCCTTGAACATGATGATGCAAACCGTGCACTGATGGGGTCAAATATGCAACGCCAGGCAGTGCCTACGCTTCGAGCGCAAAAACCGCTCGTTGGAACCGGTATGGAAAGAACGGTTGCGGTTGACTCTGGTGTAACTGTTGCGGCTGATCGTGGTGGTATCATTGAGTTCGTTGATGCGAGCCGGATCGTTGTTAGAGTTAACGACGAAGAAACCAATGTAGGAGAAGCGGGCGTAGATATATACAATTTACGTAAATATACACGCTCTAATCAGAATACCTGTATTAACCAACGACCGATCGTCAATATTGGCGACGCTATCGGTCGGGGTGACGTATTAGCCGATGGACCTTCAACTGATCTAGGTGAATTGGCGCTCGGGCAAAATATGAAAATTGCTTTCATGCCCTGGAATGGTTACAACTTTGAAGATTCAATTTTAATTTCTGAAAACGTGGTGAAAGAAGATCGGTTCACCAGTATTCACATTCAAGAATTAACTTGTATTGCTCGTGATACAAAATTAGGTTCAGAAGAAATTACTGCTGATATTCCAAACGTCGGTGAAAGCGCATTAGCGAAACTTGATGAGTCGGGGATCGTTTATGTCGGTGCTGAAGTTAAATCTGGCGACATATTAGTTGGTAAAGTGACCCCTAAGGGTGAAACTCAGCTAACGCCGGAAGAAAAACTTCTGCGGGCTATCTTTGGTGAAAAAGCTAGCGACGTTAAAGATACCTCTCAACGAGTGTCTACTGGTACAGTGGGTACCGTTATTGATGTTCAAGTTTACACCCGTGATGGAGTTGATAAAGATCAACGGGCATTAAGCATTGAAGCGAGTCAGGTCGTTCAGGTGAAAAAAGATCTGAACGATGAATTTTCAATATTGACCGGAAACATATATAACCGGGCGCATAAAATATTAGAAGGAGCCATTGCTGAAAAAGGACCTAGTTTACTCAAAAAAGGTTCCAAGCTGACAGAGGAATATTTGCAGGAAATTGGTGCAGAGCAGTGGTTAGATATACAATTAAGAGATGATACGTTACAGCAATCTTTAGAAGCGCTTGCAGTCAATCTTGAAGAAAAACGCCAAGAATATGATAACAAGCTCGAAGTGAAACGTAAGAAGATCACTCAAGGTGACGACTTAGCGCCAGGTGTACTTAAAATTGTTAAAGTTTATATGGCGGTTAAACGTCGTATCCAACCAGGCGATAAAATGGCTGGGCGTCATGGTAATAAAGGGGTTATTTCAAACATCGTTCCTGTTGAAGATATGCCGTATTTAGAAAATGGTGAGCCGGTGGATATTGTCCTTAATCCGCTTGGGGTACCGTCTCGAATGAATATCGGACAGATTTTGGAAACCCATTTGGGATGGGCGGCTAAAGGGATCGGTCGAAGGATCGATCAAATGGTTGAAGAACAGCAAAGCACTGTAAAAAAACGGGAGTTTCTCGATAAAGTTTACAATCACAGAGAAGAGCAAACCGTTGATCTTGATAAGTTGACCGATATTGAAATAGAAAACCTATGTATCAATTTGCGTGAGGGTGTTCCAATGGGAACTCCGGTATTTGATGGGGCGGCTGAATCTGAAATTAAGGATATGTTAGAACTTGGTGGAAGCGTACGTTCAGGACAATCCTGGTTATATGACGGACGTACTGGTGAGAAGTTTGAGCGCCCTGTAACCGTTGGTTATATGTACATGCTTAAATTGAACCATTTGGTCGATGACAAAATGCATGCTCGTTCAACCGGCTCTTATAGCCTTGTAACCCAACAGCCTTTGGGTGGTAAAGCGCAGTTTGGTGGGCAGCGATTTGGTGAGATGGAGGTTTGGGCACTTGAAGCTTATGGTGCAACTTATACCCTACAAGAAATGCTAACTGTCAAATCAGATGATGTGACAGGTCGAACTCGAATGTACAAAAATATTGTTGATGGCGATCACCGTATGGAACCTGGCATGCCAGAGTCCTTTAACGTGTTGGTAAAGGAAATACGCTCTCTAGGTATTAATATTGAACTAGAGCAAGAACACTAAGAATACGGTACGGGTTGCTTGCCTTGTTTTGCGAGCAACCGATTAAACCCTCAGTTTTTATTTAACTCCGGGAGGAGAATAAGTTGAAAGATTTATTAAACTTTATAAAGCAGCAAAATCAAACTGAAGAATTCGATTCTATTCGAATTGGATTAACGTCACCAGAGATGGTTCGTTCTTGGTCTTATGGCGAAGTGAAAAAACCAGAAACCATCAACTATCGAACATTCAAACCAGAAAGAGATGGTTTATTTTGCGCGAAAATTTTTGGACCAATCAAAGATTACGAATGTCTTTGTGGTAAATACAAACGTTTAAAGCATCGTGGTGTTATTTGTGAAAAATGTGGTGTTGAAGTGGCGCTCGCAAAAGTTAGGCGCGAAAGAATGGGTCATATTGATCTTGCTTGTCCAGTTGCACATATTTGGTTTTTAAAATCACTTCCATCCCGTATTGGTTTATTACTCGATATGACGTTAAGAGATATCGAGAGGGTTCTATATTTTGAAGCGTTTGTTGTGACCGAGCCTGGTATGACGACACTTGAACGTCGTCAGCTGCTAAATGAAGAAGCTTACCTTGATGCACTTGAAGAATTCGGAGACGAGTTTGACGCAAAAATGGGTGCAGAAGCGGTTATGGATCTACTGACTCACATTGACGTTAAAGAAGAAGCAAAAAATATTCGTGAAGAGATCCCGAACACCAATTCTGAAACCAAATTAAAGAAATTTACCAAGCGTTTAAAAGTGTTGGAAGCATTTATTCAGTCTGACAATAAACCAGAGTGGATGATTATGACGGTACTACCGGTATTACCGCCGGATTTACGTCCGTTGGTTCCATTGGAAGGCGGAAGATTTGCTACTTCAGATTTGAATGATTTATATCGCCGGGTTATCAATCGAAATAATCGTTTGAAACGTCTACTTGATCTCAATGCACCTGACATTATTGTTCGAAACGAAAAAAGAATGTTACAAGAATCAGTTGATGCGCTTCTTGATAACGGTCGACGTGGTCGAGCAATAACCGGTTCAAACAAACGTCCACTAAAATCACTTGCCGATATGATCAAAGGTAAACAGGGACGCTTCCGTCAAAATCTCCTAGGAAAGCGTGTCGATTACTCTGGTCGTTCGGTTATCGTTGTTGGTCCAACATTAAGACTGCATCAGTGCGGGCTACCTAAAAAAATGGCGTTGGAATTATTTAAGCCGTTTATTTTTGGAAAATTAGAGCTACGCGGTTTGGCGACAACTATTAAAGCCGCCAAGAAAATGGTCGAGCGTGAAGAGCCGGTTGTTTGGGATATTCTTGAAGAAGTTATACGTGAGCATCCAGTGATGTTGAATCGTGCGCCAACACTACATAGATTAGGTATTCAAGCGTTTGAGCCCGTTTTAATAGAAGGTAAAGCGATCCAATTGCATCCTCTGGTCTGTGCTGCTTACAACGCGGATTTCGATGGTGACCAAATGGCGGTACATATTCCTTTGACTATTGAAGCTCAAGTGGAATGTCGAGCACTGATGATGTCGACCAATAATGTGTTAGCACCTGCAAATGGTCAGCCTATTATTGTGCCGTCGCAGGATGTTGTACTGGGTCTGTATTATTTGACTCGTGAGAAGATCAATGTGATCGGTGAAGGAATGGTTTTTGCCGATACGGCAGAAGTTCTACGCGCATATCGCAATGGCGTTGCCGAGTTGCACGCGAAAATCAAAGTTCGCTTGAGTATTACTGAACTTGATGAAGACGGTAATAGCGTTGAAGTTTCTAAATTAGTTGAAACAACGGTTGGTCGCTCTTTGTTGTATGAAATTGTTCCAGCGGGAATTCCTTTTGAGCTAGTTAATTTAAAGATGACCAAAAAAGCTATCTCTACCATTATTAACCAATGTTATCGCCGACTTGGTTTGAAAGCGACGGTTATTTTTGCAGATCAGCTTATGTACACAGGCTTTAATTATGCAACCTTATCTGGTGCGTCGGTTGGAATTGATGACATGGTGATCCCGGATGAAAAACAGACCATCATTGAATCGGCAGAAGCTGAAGTAAAAGAAATTGAAGATCAATTTGCATCCGGTTTGGTGACTCAAGGTGAGCGATACAACAAAGTGGTTGATATCTGGTCTCATACCAATGAGCAGGTTGCTAAGAAAATGATGGATAACCTGAGCACTGAAACTGTAAAAGATGCGAAAGGCAAGGATGTCATTCAAGAGTCATTTAATTCGGTATTTATGATGGCTGACTCCGGTGCTCGTGGTAGTGCCGCGCAGATAAGACAACTGGCCGGTATGCGTGGTTTGATGGCTAAACCAGATGGTTCTATCATCGAAAGTCCAATCAAAGCGAATTTTCGGGAAGGTCTAAGTGTACTTGAGTATTTCATCTCTACTCATGGTGCACGTAAAGGTCTTGCTGATACCGCACTTAAGACCGCAAACTCTGGATATTTGACCCGCCGGTTGGTCGATGTTGCACAAGATTTGGTGATAACTGAACATGATTGTGGCACTGAAAAAGGTCTAAATATGACACCGCTAATAGAAGGTGGTGATGTTGTTGAACCTCTCGGTGAGAGAGTTTTAGGTCGGGTTCCTGCAGAGCACATCTATAAGCCCGGTACAGACGATATCATTTGTGAAGCTGGTACATTGCTTGACGAAAAATGGGTTGAAATTCTTGAAGAAAACAGCGTCGACCAGGTAGTTGTACGCTCGGTTATTTCTTGTCAAACCAGGCACGGTGTTTGTGCACTTTGTTATGGTCGCGATCTAGCGCGTGGACATTTGATCAATATTGGTGAAGCTGTCGGTGTTATAGCGGCACAATCTATCGGAGAGCCAGGCACCCAGCTTACTATGCGTACTTTCCATATTGGTGGTGCGGCATCGAGAGCGAGTGCTGAAAATAATGTTCAAATAAAGAACCATGGTACCCTTAAGCTACATAACTCTAAGTTCGTAACTCGTAAAGATAAAAAACTGGTTATTGTTTCCCGTTCAACCGAGCTGACTTTGATTGACGAATTTGGTCGCGAAAGAGAGCGTTATAAAGTGCCTTATGGTTCGGTATTGGAACATAAGGATGGTGCGAAAGTGAAAGGGGGATCAATTATTGCTAATTGGGATCCACATACCCATCCAATCATCACAGAAATTGCTGGTAAACTAAAGTTAGAAGATGTCATTGAAGGCGTTAATATGACACGTCAAACCGATGATATTACCGGATTGAGTTCATTGCTGATTACAGAATCTAAGCGTACTGGAACCAAGGCCAACGATCTACGCCCAAGGATCATTTTGTTGGATAAAAAAGGTAAGGAGCTTAATATTCCTGGAACTAAGACACCTGCACAATATGTACTACCTATTAACGCAATTGTAAGTATGGAAGATGGTGCTGAGGTTGGCGTAGGTACGGCGATTGCTCGTATTCCTCAAGAAGGATCTAAAACCCGCGATATCACTGGTGGTTTGCCGAGAGTTGCTGATTTATTTGAAGCGCGTAAGCCGAAAGAGCCAGCCATATTGGCTGAGATTTCTGGAATGGTAAGTTTTGGTAAGGAAACCAAAGGTAAGCGCCGTTTGGTGATCACTCCCCAGGAAGGTGATGCGTATGAAGAGTTGATTCATAAGTGGAGACATTTCAACGTATTTGAAGGTGAAAAGGTTGAAAAAGGTGAAGTGGTTTCTGATGGAGCGAATAACCCCCATGATATATTACGCTTGAAAGGTGTGAGTCCACTAGCTAATTATATTGTTAATGAAGTGCAAGAAGTCTATCGTTTGCAAGGTGTTGGTATCAACGATAAACACATTGAAGCGATTGTAAATCAAATGTTACGTAAAGTGTTGATCACCGATTCGGGTGATAGCATGATGCTTAAAGGTGAACAAGCTGAGTATATACGTGTGCTGGAAGCAAACGACAAACTTGAAAAAGAAGGTAAATCACCGATCAAGTTCCAGCGCGTATTAATGGGGATCACCAAAGCATCTCTGGCAACAGAATCCTTTATTTCTGCAGCATCTTTTCAAGAAACAACGCGTGTACTTACTGAAGCGGCTGTTGCAGGAAAGAAAGATAGTCTTAGAGGTCTGAAGGAAAATGTTATTGTTGGTCGATTAATTCCCGCAGGAACAGGGCTAACTTATCACGAAGAGCGGCGTAAACGTCTTGCTGGAGAGTATGAGTTTGAAGAAGAGGCTGTTTCTGCGGAAGACGCCGAAAAAGCATTAAGTGATGCTTTGAGTGCATCACTGGCAGGCATCGGCGAAGATAGCCAAGAAGAAGTGTGAATAACGAACCGAACTAACCGGTTGTGTTACTGATTGGTTTGGTTATCGAAAAGATCGGCGGTCTAATATTTTGCTTTAGTTATTCGCTAGGTGAAATATTGGTTTGCTTGACATCTTATTAGCAGGCAATTACAATGCCCGACCCCAAATTAGGGTTGAGCATTAATTGCTCACTTAATAGGGTTTTATTTTGTAAAAAAGCTGGAGTTATTGTAAACAATGTCAACTACTAATCAGTTGGTACGCAAAGGGCGTAAAAAAATCGTCGCGAAAAGCAAAGTACCTGCGCTAGAAGCTAATCCGCAAAAGCGTGGGGTTTGTACTCGTGTTTATACGACTACTCCCAAAAAGCCAAACTCAGCACTACGTAAAGTGGCTCGTGTCCGTTTAACAAACGGGTTTGAAGTAACGTCTTACATTGGTGGTGAAGGTCATAATTTACAAGAGCATAGTGTAGTCGTTATTCGTGGTGGTCGTGTTAAAGATCTTCCTGGTGTACGTTATCACTGTGTTCGTGGCAATCTTGATTTAGGTGGAGTAAAAGATCGCAGACAGGGCCGTTCTAAATACGGTGCTAAGCGACCGAAGTAATCGATTTTTATACGGTGTATTGCACACCACGTAAAAAATAAGTTATAAGAAGTACCGCACAGATATTTTCAGTCTGTGAGAATAATAAAAGCTATTTTGAATTGGTTAAGTTATTCGAGAAACTGACATTTGCCATACAATAGTTTTCTCCTAGATCTGCAACGGATTTAGGTGAGTAACTAGGTCAATATGTTATTTATTTTTAAGACATCCCATTGAGATGTGAGTAAGGGCCGGACACAGTTCTGGAATAAACCTGAAGAACACATAGGAAACTATAAAATGCCAAGAAGACGCGTCGTCGCCAAACGTGAGATCTTACCTGATCCTAAATTTGGAAGTGAGTTATTAGCTAAATTTATCAACATATTAATGGTTGATGGAAAGAAATCAGTAGCAGAAAAAATTGTATATGATGCACTCGACATTATTAAAGAAAAGAAAAACGTCGAAGATGCCATGCCAATTTTCGAAGAAGGTTTAGAAAAAATTAAACCTTTAGTAGAAGTTAAATCCCGCCGGGTTGGTGGATCAACTTACCAGGTTCCTGTTGAAGTAAGACCTTCGCGTCAAACGGCTTTAGCAATGCGCTGGTTAGTGGAAGGATCACGTAAGCGTGGTGAAAAATCAATGAATGCCCGTTTAGCAGGTGAGTTGATGGACGCTATCGACGGTCGTGGTTCATGTATCAAAAAACGTGAAGATATCCACAGAATGGCTGAAGCTAACAAAGCTTTTGCTCATTACCGTTGGTAATCACGAAAATTTTAGAGAAACAATCATGCCTCGCAGTACGCCAATTGAAAAGTATCGTAATATTGGTATCGTCGCTCATGTTGATGCGGGAAAAACCACCACAACTGAACGGATTTTGTTTTATACTGGCATATCGCACAAGATGGGCGAAGTTCATGATGGTGCGGCTACCATGGATTGGATGGAGCAAGAGCAAGAGCGGGGCATAACCATTACTTCTGCAGCAACTACTACTTTCTGGAGTGGTATGCAGGGGCAATTTGAGCAACATCGTATCAATATCATTGATACTCCTGGTCATGTCGACTTCACCATTGAGGTAGAGCGATCGCTACGAGTTCTCGATGGTGCGGTGGTTGTGTTTTGTGGCTCTTCTGGTGTCGAGCCCCAATCAGAAACAGTCTGGCGTCAAGCCAATAAATATCATGTTCCTCGTATGGTTTTCGTCAACAAGATGGATCGTGCTGGTGCTGATTTCCTCCGTGTTGTTGAACAAATTGAAAATCGTTTAGGTGCGACCCCCATTCCTATTCAGCTGCCAATTGGTGCGGAAGAAGAATTTAAAGGTATTATCGATCTAATCAAAATGCAGGCTATCTATTGGCATGATGATGACAAAGGGATGACCTTTGAATACGCTGAAATTCCATCGGATATGCTCGATGAATGTGAAAAATTTCGTGAACAAATGATCGAAGCAGCTGCCGAAGCAAATGATGATTTAATGGATAGATACCTTGAAGAAGGTGAATTATCAAACGATGAAATAAAAAGTGGTTTACGCCTTCGAACTATCGCTAATGAAATTGTTCTAGCCACTTGTGGTAGCGCGTTTAAGAATAAAGGCGTTCAGAATGTATTAGACGCTATAATTGAATTTCTACCTGCTCCCATTGATATTCCGGCAATCACCGGTCACTTGGAAGATGGTGAAACAGACGCTTTACGACCAGCTGATGATAAAGAACCTTTTGCAGCCCTCGCTTTTAAAATCGCAACCGATCCTTTTGTTGGGACTTTAACTTTTTTCAGAGTTTATTCGGGCGTTTTGCGTACTGGCGATCAAATCTATAATTCTGTTCGCCAAAAGAAAGAACGAGTGGGACGAATTGTGCAAATGCATTCTAACAGTCGTGAAGAAGTGAAAGAAGTGTTTGCGGGTGACATCGCCGCTGCCATCGGTATTAAAGACGTCGTTACCGGCGATACTTTTTGTGATGTAGGCAATCCTATCATTCTGGAGCGGATGGATTTCCCAGAACCGGTTATATCGGTCGCAGTAGAGCCCAGAACAAAATCCGACCAAGACAAAATGGCAACTGCTTTAGCAAAATTAGCCAAAGAAGATCCTTCTTTTAAAGTTGAAACCGATGAAGATTCGGGACAAACGATTATTTCAGGAATGGGAGAGCTTCATCTTGATATATTGATTGAGCGGATGAAGCGAGAGTTTCATGTGGATGCTAATATTGGTAAACCGCAAGTGGCTTATCGCGAAACTATTCGTAAGAGTATAGAAACGGAAGGTAAGTTTATTCGTCAAACTGGCGGCAAAGGTCAGTACGGACATGTCTGTTTAAAATTAGAACCCAAAAAAGCCGGTGAGGGTTTTGAGTTTGTCAACGAAATAGTTGGTGGTTCGGTACCTAAAGATTATATTCCAGCCATTGAAAAAGGCTTGCTTGAGCAAATGCAAAATGGCGTATTGGCTGGTTATCCGATGGTTGACATAAAGGTGACTCTATTTGATGGTTCCTATCACGAAGTCGATTCTAATGAAGTGGCTTTTAAAGTAGCTGCGTCGATGGGGTTGCGTCAAGGCGCTAAGGATGCTGAACCAGTTCTACTTGAGCCGATTATGAAAGTAGAAGTTGTCACACCAGAAGAATATATGGGCGATGTGATGGGAGATTTAAACCGCCGTCGCGGAGTGGTTCACGGCATGGAAGATAACCCGTCTGGAAAAGTGATTGATGCGGAAGTTCCGCTGAGTGAAATGTTCGGATATGCGACGGCGGTACGAAGCGCTTCGCAAGGACGAGCGAGTTATTCGATGGAATTTTTAAGGTACGCTGAAGCGCCACAAAGCGTGGTGGACGCGGTTACTTACTAATCTATAAAAGATTAAAATATGTTTTGGTTTTGTGTTTTTGCGATAGAAAAAATTATTATTTAAATATCTAGAAAAGAGGAAATAGTTATGTCTAAAGAAAAATTTGAACGAACGAAACCCCATGTCAACGTTGGAACCATCGGTCACGTTGATCACGGAAAAACCACATTAACAGCGGCGATGTGTACGGTATTGTCAGCGGCATTTGGTGGTGCAGCGAAAAACTTTGCTGAAATTGATAATGCTCCAGAAGAAAAAGAGCGCGGTATTACCATTTCAACCTCTCACGTAGAGTATGAAACAGAAGCACGTCACTACGCTCACGTTGATTGCCCAGGACATGCCGATTATGTCAAAAACATGATCACTGGAGCGGCTCAAATGGACGGCGCGATTTTAGTTTGCTCTGCAGCTGATGGACCCATGCCACAAACACGTGAGCACATTCTATTGTCACGCCAAGTTGGGGTACCAAAGATTGTTGTCTTTATGAACAAATGTGACATGGTTGATGACGAAGAGTTATTAGAGCTTGTTGAAATGGAAATCCGTGAATTATTAGATATGTACGAATTCCCAGGTGACGACACGCCAATCATTCATGGTTCAGCACTTAAAGCACTAGAAGGCGACGAAGGTCCTTTAGGTAAAGAAGCTATCTTAAAATTAGCTAAAGCACTTGATGAGTACATTCCAGAGCCGACACGTGAAATAGAAAAAGACTTTATCATGCCGATAGAAGATGTTTTCTCAATTTCAGGTCGTGGAACGGTTGTTACGGGTCGTATCGAAGCTGGGATTGTCAAAGTTGGTGAAGAAGTTGAAATCGTAGGTATTGCTGATACGACTAAAACGACGGTGACTGGTGTTGAAATGTTCCGTAAGTTATTAGACGAAGGTCGAGCAGGCGATAACTGCGGTATTTTACTACGTGGAACTAAGCGAGAAGACGTGCAACGTGGTCAAGTCTTAGCAAAGCCTGGTTCAATCAATCCACATACTAAATTCGAAGCTGAAATCTACATATTGAGCAAAGATGAAGGTGGACGTCATACCCCATTTTTCAAAGGCTATCGTCCTCAGTTTTACTTCCGTACGACTGACGTAACCGGAGCTTGTGAATTACCTGATGGTGTTGAGATGGTCATGCCTGGCGACAATATCAAAATGGAAATCGAATTGATTGCACCGATTGCGATGGATGAAGGTTTACGTTTTGCTATTCGTGAAGGCGGACGAACTGTGGGTGCGGGTGTTGTCGCTAAGATTTTAGCTTAGGTGAATCATTTAGTAGGTTATACTTAATAGTAGCCATAACAAACTAATGTAGAAGTTAGGTATTAAAAAACTGTCCTTTTGGACAGTTTTTTTTAAAAGCAAGCAAGGTAGTATGCGTGATATGAAGATGTGATGATAGAAATATTGTTTGTTTTTGTCGTAGCGTCTTTTTTTGGGGGGGAGCACTTTTTCAAGTGTTCACTAGTCAATTAGTGAGGGGATTATGATAAATATAGTAAAAGATGAGCAACGGTTATTTCCTTTGTCATCGATGAAATCTGGTTTTTTTGGATTGTTTTTATTATTGACAACGGGGTGTTTTGATAACGACGATAATGATGTTGAAGAGCAACCTCCAGTGGTTATTGAAGAGCCCGATCCTTCGGCATTAACCGGCCCTGTTTTTGGGGATTTGCCGGAAGGTTTGGAAGAAGCAAATCATGGTGCATTTGAAGGCGGCACAACTGGAACAGGAGAAGATGCTATAGCTAATAATGTTCTACAAGCTGCAACTCAACGTGACAATGGCGTTTTCAATGTCCCCACTAATGGTGCGCCTAGCCCACTCTATGGGGCTCAGCCATTTACACAACAATTTTTACGTTTTGAAGAATTTGGAACATCTTCACTTGATTTGGCTGTGACAGAAGCGCCAGCTAATTGGAATCCACTTCCTTCTCCCGCCAATAGTCAGAGCATACCTAATGGTGCTGATTTAGATGCTTTTTTGAACCAGGATATTTGGCCGGTTCCGACGAAGTATTCAAATACCGAATCGTTAAATCCATGGCAATCTAGTATTGAGTCCTATTTAGGGCGCTCGTTAGATAATCCACCAGCTGAAGGGCGTCCACCAGGTTTAGGATGGTCTCATCAAAGATGGGAAGACTTTACACCGGTAAACTATTTTCAGACGGCTCAAACTGGTGCACGTACCAATGAAGGTTTTCGTGATAGCAAGCAAACCCATGGTTATGCCAAAGGTGAGTTTGCACCAGGCGGTCTTTATCACAACACCGTTGGTGTAGCTGGTTTTGATGGAACAACTAGCGGAATAGGAATTAAATTTCATCCCAATATGCCTCTACAAGATCCAAAATCTTTATGGACTTTTGATGGTACTTTCCCGCCAAAACTGTTAAATGTTCGGTATGGCGAGCCGTTGGTTATGCGTCATTATAATGCGTTACCAATTGATGTGGCGGCTAATCGCGGGTTTGGTATACATACCATTTCAACCCACGAACATAACGGACACAGTCCAGCAGAAAGTGATGGTTATACCAATGCATTCTTTTTTCCTGGTCAATTCTACGATTATCGTTGGCCGCTCCCATTAGCGGGTCACGACTCTATCAATACTGATGCTACAGACATTAGAGCAGGTAGACCTGATGGGAATGGTGGGATCACAAAAATCCCAGGTGACTGGCGAGAAACTATGAGTACACATTGGTTTCATGATCATATGCTCGATTTTACTGCGCAAAATGTTTACAAAGGCAACGCGGCGATGATGAATTACTACAGCGCATTAGACCGTGGTAACGAATCTATTGATGACGGAGTTAACCTCAGATTACCAAGTGGCGATGCGCTTGACTGGGGAAATCGAGACTACGATTTGAACATTCTTATGGCTGAAAAAGCATGGGATAGTGAAGGACAGCTTTGGTTTAATCCTTTTAACATAAAGGGATTCATCGGAGATGTTATGACCGTCAACTGGTTGTATAAACCTTATATCGATGTTCGTGCTCGTCGCTACCGTCTTAGACTGTTGAATGGATCGGTATCACGCTATTTTAAAAACGTTTTAGTTGATGAAAGCGGAGATCGTGTTCCTTTTTATATGGTTGCTAACGACGGTAACATAATGGAGCATACAGTTTACTTTGAAAACGGTGAATTGCCGACACATGGTATTGCAGAGCGTTATGACATTATTATCGATTTTTCAAAGTTTAAAGAAGGCGATAAGCTTTATTTCGTAAACTTATTGCAACATAAAAATGGTCAGGGAACCGACGTGGTTATTCCGTTGGAAGATGTCTTAAGCGGTGATTATTCACCAACCATGTCTGATGATAACGGTGATGGTACTTACGATCGTTGGGTAGATGGTGATCCTGTTGTCGGTAAGTTCTTGGAATTTAGAGTTCAAAAATATATCGGGCAAGACAAAAGTATGAGTCCTGCTGATTTCGTCGAAGGTAAGCGAAGCATGATCCCTATACGCCGTCCATCTGAAGATGAATTAGCCACCGCATTACATCGCTCTTTCGAGTTTGAAAGACAGCCAACAGATGACAAGCCATGGGTGATTGAAACGGATAATGGCAAAGGTTTCACCATGGATCCACGTCGATTAAGCGCTGCACCAACCAAAAACTCTGGTGGGTTGGAGGTTTGGCGACTTATCAACAGTGGTACTTGGAGCCATCCAATTCATATCCATTTTGAGGAAGGTATTATATTGCGCAGAAATGGCGTTGCTCCTCCAGAATGGGAAAAATGGGCAAGAAAAGATGTTTATAGACTTGGTCCACAACCTGATAGCGGTAGTATTGTTGAAGTAGCACTTAGGTTCCGTGAATTCGCAGGAACTTATATGGAACATTGTCACAATACACAGCATGAAGACCATGCAATGTTATTACGATGGGATATTGAAAACCCAGGTCAAGTCAAGTTAATGCCCACGCCAATGCCTTCATGGGATGGTGTAAGTTATGTCGATTCTGTAGCACTGCCAACAGCGCGCACTGGTGATGGCGTTGGACAATATGGTCCGGTACTTGAGCCGGTGTCTATTTGGGTTAAAAATGCAACCATAACTGAACTAAATAATATCAGAGACGTTGAACTTGGCGACGCATTATCCGATCCTGAACCAGCTAACGAACGTGGTGTGGCTCGATTCCCGTTAACAAAGGGAACTAATGTGGACTCCAATGGGGTTGAAACCGATGTTTGGTATTTCCTACATGATGTTAGTGATGAAGAGTTAGCTGAGGAATTAGGTTTAGCTTGGGGCGGCGCTTTAATAAGAACGCCTGAAGCTGCGAGTTCTGTCGCAACAGTGGATGAGAACGGTTATTGGACATTTGAAGGTGATCTGCCGAATCCTGTTTGGGCTAACCCACCACTAAGAATTGCTGACGGGGGTGAAAATCCAGACGCTATTCCTGATGTAGATGATAACAACACTTATTCGCCGTTACGCCGAGTTAACTATGGCGGTAAAAATGTGATCTTCAATGCTATTATTGTTAAATGGGGCGATCAGCCTTGGGAGCAAAACAGAATTGATGAATCTTGTGTTAGTTTCCCTGATCTACCTGCCAATACGACTTGTATGTATAACGGTAATGTTTGGGGTGGGTTGAATGCTTCCGGGCACGTTGTTGAGCTAGACGTAGAAGCAGAAGAGCCTTTTGTTTCTTTTAAGCTACATAAATCATGGTCTTCAGCGGGTGATTATTTACCTTACTATATTGTTGTAGATACTTACCCCTTCCCACCGTCACGAGCAATGGGTGTACCTTATGTACCTAAACACGCTTTCTTGGCTGATGTAGCTGTTCCTTTAATACAGTTCTTACCGCCAGCTCCAATAAGACCTAGCTACCCACCAACACCTACTGATGGTTTTGGTATCTTAGGTGGTGGTCCCTTTGGTAGTCAGGTCGGTGTGCCTTCATACTTTATGCCTGAAGATGACTATAGCCCTATGTGGCATATTGGTTTCGCGCATTGGTTAACGCCTGCAACTGATAGTGTTGGTGTTGTGAAAGGACTTGAGAAGATAAAAGAGTTGCGTGCAGAAGGATTGTTGGAAGTTGTAGAATTCCCACCACCAGCTAATATTGGTACAAATAATTATAACTTCGAAAATGTAACTTCGCCACATGTTGTTAATTGCCCAACACCAATGACAATTGATACGTTGATCCATGATGCGAGGAATGCTGGTAAGTTTTAGGCTTCAGAGCAAACGTTAACTAAAACCGCGCAGGCTTAACATTAATTTGTGCCTGTTGCGGTTTTCTTTTATCTACAACACAGTGTAATTTTATTCGATTTGTTTTTATTGGAAGTTACCTTGTGTAAAAAACTGAGAATTAGGTATGTATTATTTACGACTGTTTTTGATGGTTGCTATTGTTACATTAGCAAGTATTCAAGTGAGCGTTGCGGAAGCTGTCTGGGGAGCGAAATATTTTCCAGAAGTGACATTGACTGATCACAATGGAAAATCAAGAAAATTTTTTGACGATTTAATTAAAGACAAAATTGTTGCGATTAATTTTATTTACACATCTTGTCCTGATACCTGCCCACTAGAAACTGCTCAACTAATGAAAGTACAAGATATTTTGGCTGACAGGATAGGTAAAGATGTTTTTATTTATTCGATTACGATTGATCCTGATGTAGATACACCGGAAGTTCTTAAAAGTTATCGAGAAAAATTTGGTGCAAAATGGGACTTTTTAACCGGTAACGAAAAAGATATTATTAAACTTCGGAAAAAGCTCGGCCTGTATATTGAAGAGATCCAAGATGGATCAAATAATCATAATGTGAGCATGATTATCGGCAATCAGAAAACAGGGCGATGGATGAAGCGATCGCCATTTGAAAATCCTCATGTACTTGCTGATCAAATCGGCAATTGGTTAGATGGTTGGAAATCCCCTCAACAACATCGAGATTATTCTAAAGCTCCAAAATTACGAAATATTACTCGTGGTGAGCAGCTGTTCAGAACTCGATGTGCAATTTGCCACACGGTTACAGGAAATGAAATTGCCGGAGCAGTTGGCCCTGATCTTTTAGGTGTTACCAGAACCCGTGAAAAACAGTGGTTATTTGATTGGTTAAAAGCCCCTGATCAAATGCTTGCCAAAAAAGATCCTATCGCTGTAGCTCTTTACAAAAAATACAATCGAGTAGCGATGCCCAATATGCGATTAAACCAAATGGAGGCAATTGATTTGTTGAGTTACATAGAATCAGAAACAGCTCGCATTAAACCAGACAGTGGTAAAGTTTTCGCCACAAAAAACGTTCAAAATAGTCAACAAGATCTGGTTGCAGTAATGAACGCGTGGGTAAGAGAGCCTATAGTTGAATCTGAAACTCACGCAGGGTATCTAACAATGATTAACGTCAGTGATAAACCTGTGGTATTAGAGTCAATAGCCACTAATGCCTACGAAAAAGTTGAAATTCATCAAATGACACACGTTGAGGGTCTAATGAAAATGATTAAAGTTGATTCATTGGAAATTGCTGCAAACGGTCAAGCTAAACTAACACCTGGCGGAAAGCATTTAATGTTAATTAGTCCAAATAGAACCATAAAAACAGGTGGACGAGTTCGTTTGAAATTAAAATTTAAATCTGGACGAATTCAGGTGGTTGATTTACCTGTTCTCGCCAAATGATAGTAACAAGATTTGAATTAAGTAGGTTAGAAATACTTTATGCCGATGGGAGCTCAGTTGGTTTCATTGGTTGTATGATTACCAAAAAGTAAGGTTCAAAAAATGCTAAAAATATCAACCCCATTAATCTACTCGCTGACTTTGATGTTTGCTAGTTATTTTGCCAGTCAACACAGTATAGCCGCGCAAAGTAACACAAGCATTGAAGAAGTAAATAAGCTTGAAGGTCAACTAGTCCAGTTTATAACAAACAAAGGAAATTTCACAATTGAGCTCTATGCCAAGAAATCCCCGCAATCAGTTTTAAACTTTGTAGAATATGTTAAATCTGGCTTTTATAAGCAAACGATTTTTCATAGAGCAATCCGTGGCGTTATTTTGCAAGGTGGTGGTTACACTAGTGATTTGATTGCAAAGAAAACTCGAGCCCCGATTGCCAATGAATCAAAAAATAATATAGCTAATACGACCGGTACGATTGCGATGGCGCGTATGAAAACTGCTCACAGTGCCACCTCACAATTTTTCATCAATCTAAGAGATAATCCTTCACTTGATGCTAAGGGCAATGAGTATGGTTATACGGTATTTGGAAAAGTAGTCAACGGATTACCGCTATTAAAAACGTTGGCTAAAACCAAAACAAAAAAACAAGATCTTCACCAATATATTCCTGTCGATGAAATTAAAATTATTGATGTGCAGTTAATTGAAAAAATAGGACTGAAAGAAATAAAGCCCAACAAAGTAAACATTTCTGAGAATAAAAACAATGAAAAATTCGTTGAAGGTATTCACTATGTTCGATTAAAAGAGCCAATAAAATTATCAGATAACAAAATTAATACTAATAGCAATGTCGAAGTGATCAGTGCTTTTTCGTTTGGATGTGGGCATTGTTATGGTATTTATCCGTTAACACAGCAGTGGAGTCACTCTCATAAAAGCGATACTACATTCAGTTATTTTCATGCAGTTTGGAATCAAGCGATGCGAGTATATGCTCGAAGTTATTATGCTGCTATCGAACTTAAAATAGAAAACAAAATTCATTTACCAATGTTTGAAGCGGTTGTTATTAACCAACAAAAACTCGATAACCAAGACGATTTCGCAGGTTTTTTTGAGAGTTTTGGTGTTGAAAAGGACAAATTTATAAAAATATTTAATAGCGAGCCAGTTTCTCAAAGGGTTGAGCAAGCAGAGAAATTAACAAAACTTTTTAACTTGGCGAGCGTGCCGGAATTCATTGTCGCGGGAAAATATCGTGTTGAGCCTATGCGTGCGGGTGGGCAAGATGAAGTTTTTGATGTGATAGACTTTCTAGTTAAACGCGAAAAAATGCAGCAAAGTCCTAAATAAAAGTAGTTCTTACACAACACTAGTTGAAGCTCTTTCAATTAGTGTTGTGTCGTATTACTGGCTACTGCTTGTTGTGATTTTATATCAAAACCATCAAAGTCAAATTGATCCAGACAAAACTCACACTTAACTGTCACTTTGCCTTTGGTATGAAGTATTTCCTGGATTTCTTCTTCGGGAAAAAAGTTAACTGAGTGAAGCATTTTTTTGCGATTACAACCACATTGAAATTTAACATCGCGAGTCAGCAAATCCCTAACACTTTCCTGATGAAAAAGTCGATTCAGTAAAACGTCGCCATCAACTGACAAACATTCTTCTTTGGTTAAAGTTTCGGCTAAAAAAACAAGATGATCGAAAGAATCTTGGTTGAGCATGTCGGGTAATGCCTGAAGCATTAAGCCGGTTACTTTTTTATCATCATTAAATAGCCATATTCTTGTCTTTAGCTGTTCTGACTGATTAAAGTAATCCTCAATACACCCCGCAAAAGAATTTTTATCAAGTGAAACGTAACCCTGATAACGCTTACCCCTTTTGGGTTCAATGGTAATTGATAATTGCCCTTCGTTTATCAAATCCTTAAAGTTCATACCTGAATATTCAGCCTCTTTGTCATAACGCACAACGCCGCGAAATCCCAAGTTATGATTGGACTGCACCACTAAAAGTTTTAGCTTGCCTTTAGTCTGTAATTGTACTGACATTTTGCCCTCAAATTTGAGCGTTGTTGTTAATAATATAGCGACTGCTGCGACTTGTTGAAGCAAGTCAGCAATCACCAGAGGGTAACGATGATTAATAAGCATCGATTGAATGGAATCTTCTAAATGAACGAGTTCGCCTCGAATACCGAAGCTATCAAATATAAAACGGTGAATATTATCTGTCATAAGCCTACAATCACAAATCGTTTTCCTAGGTTATCCAATATATTGTTAAATCCGAAAAATAGTAATAATACACTGATTTAGCTGTGGAAAAGTGATAAAAAAGAAAGTTTTTATTTTAATTAATGCCCAACTTTTCCCAATTGTTAAAATATCTATCCGCTTATCCCTCAGATCAGTACTTTCATCATTAGATTATAAAGGTTTTAGCCGATCTGACGATAGTCATTAATGTATTAGCAAAGTATTTAAAAGCGGATTACATCTTAGTTTCAAATACAAAACTCAAAATAGAGGGCTAAATTGAATGTAATCTAGTTGATTTTGTACGGATAAATTTGACTTACGGAAATAGCGAAAAATGAAAAAGGGTTATATAAATCGCAAACAATCGGGTGTTTCTCTAATAGAAATATTGGTGACAACGTTAGTTTTAGGTGTTGGTTTACTTGGTGTTGCATCATTGCAAGTGGCGAGTGTTTCTAGCAATCAAGAAGGTTTATTTACCTCACAAGCAACTTCCATTGCCGAAGATCTTGCATCCAGAATTCGCAGCGCGAAGATGGTCACAATGGTACCCAATTCAGAAACTGACCATTTATCATTTGTTAATGAATATGTAGTGGTGGGCGAAATTGCATGTGATGTCAATAGTCCACCAACTAACCTATGCAGAAGGAACGGAGCTTCTGCGTCAGCAAATTGCAGCTTTGCTGATGTTGCAATTTACGATCGTTGGGAAGTTTGTGTGAACGCTAGTACAACGTTACCGCAAGGAAAGGTGAGGATCGTGAATGTTGGCAATCGGGTGAGCTTAGTCGTTGACTGGAATTCGATTACCGAAAAGATGGACTTAGGAACCAAGAAAATAGTCAACGTAGATTGTGTGGGTGTGACAGGTGATGCTGATAGAAACTGCGTAATGTTGGAGATCGTGCCATGAGGTATTCGCAAGTGAGAAATACAAGTCTACGGGTTAGATTGTCGGTTGTATCAAGCAAAAATCAAGCTGGTTTTAGTATTGTTGAATTGATGATTGCGGGTACTTTAGGTTTAATTTTGCTGGCTGGAGTGATACAGCTTTTCACAGGTTCACAAAGAACTTATACCTTACAAAACGAGCTTGCTGATATTCAAGAAGATGGTCGTTTTGCGTTGATGATCTTGGAAAGACAAGTTCAAAAAGGCAGCTGGAATGCCAATGCAGTGATGGATACACCCACCGCTATCGATATTACCAATTCGGTAGACGGAGTTAATGACTCGATTACTTTCTCATACCGAGGCGCTGTTGATGGGGTGGATAACCTCGATTGTAATAATATAGCGATTGCAGACGGATTGGTCACTAATCGATTTTTTGTGCTTAACAACGAATTGATGTGCCAGGGTAATGGTGGTGGAGACGCTCAAACTTTTATCGACAACGTGGAAAGGTTTCAGTTGTTGTACGGAGTAGAAACCGAACTGAGTTGTCCTGATGGAGTTGTTAACAGTTATATGACAAAAACTGATATTGAAGGAAGCGCTTTTGCTAATCGAATTTTATCTGTGCGGTTTGCGCTTCTTTTACAAAGTGAAAGAAACTTATTATCGAGTGCGGAAACAAATACTTATCAAATATTAGATCAAAGTTATCCATCTCCCTCCGATAAATTAGTGCGAAGACTTTTTCAACAGACCGTTTTTATGCCTAACGCCGTTTATGCGACGGTTGGTTCTCCTCAAACAGTGATTGACTGTATGAGTTCAACTATTTAACAAAGACGCTTTTAGAGAGTATCCAAAATGCAAACTTTAAAAAAAACAAAAATAACATCTTTCAACAAGCAAAATGGTGCCGCTTTGTTTGTTAGTTTAATTATGTTGATTGTTTTAACTGTGATCGGCTTATCTTCGATGCAGCGAAGCAACATGCAAGAGCGAATGGCAGCTAATACTCATGTTAATAATATGGCCTTTAATTCAGCAGAAAGCGCAATTGGTGGATTTATTGTCGATGCCAATACCGGGAATAGGCTTGATCCTACGCATATTTTATCCCAGGTTAGAAATAACGGCGGTCTTGCCAGCCAATGTTATGACCAAAATGGTGATTGGACTAATTGTGATGGCAGCATCTTTTTAGATGGTGATCGTTCAAGCGCTATTGTTGCTCAAATGGATGCTGTTGTTGAGGAAGAGTGCAATGTGGTGATGTGTGGCGGTTTTAGTTTAGGTGGATCAAGTACAAGTACATTAGGATGTCGAATTTTTAAGGTAGATGGCGTTGGTCAGGTTTCTACAACCACAGTGTCAAATTCGTTATGGGCATACGAAGTAACTGTTTGCTCAAAGTAATTAATTTTCATTTAGTAATAAATTAGTTTTTGTTAGAAGTACATTTTGATAAAAGCTATTCAATATGAGTAGTACCCTGTTGGAGGTGAATATTGTGACTAGGTTAATCCGCATTTTAAATATTGTTTCTGTGACCTTTGTTTACAGTTTTTTTGTTTGTAAGAGCGCCATAGCTGACGACATAGAAGTTTTTACTGCTGGAGCATCAGCTACGTCAAGCAGCAACCCAAACATATTATTCATTTTTGATACTTCAGGCAGTATGAGTCGTAACCAATCTTTCACCGAGCTTGATGAAGATGGGAACGAAGTAACGATTAGTCAAAGTCGTATAGGCATACTACAAGACGTTATGTCAGAAGTCGTTGCTTCTCAAACGGGCGTTAACATGGGGCTTTCAAGATTTAGTGTTCCAGGGGGACCTATTTTATTCCCAGTAACCGACCCCGATGAGCCCGCCGATCCGATTGTATTGAGAAGTTTAGCATCCGCAAATGATGACGCAGTACAATCGGGAAATTCAGTTACTCTCGATTCAGATTATTTAGATCCTGTAATCTCAGGTCCTAATGGAATAGTTGGCTTGAGATTCAAAAATGTTGATATCCCTCAAGGTGCAATTATTAACAACGCGACGATTCTTTTCGCCGTCGATCAACCTTCACTTGAAACTGGCGCTGATTATGAAATCTACGCAGAAGTGGTTCCAAGTGCATCAGCTTTTACTACGACAGTGAATAACTTAAGTAGTAGAATTTCTGGTTTAGCTTTACCTTGGACAGCCGAACCTTGGGCTGCCACTTTAACGACAGATTATGAGGTCGAGCCACCGACAGTGTTTGAAACGCCAGATCTCTCGGCAGTAGTACAGCAAGTGGTTAACTTAAAAGGCGCGACGATTGAGGATCCAGCGGGTTGGTGCGGCGGTAATGACCTAGTTATTTTGTTTAAGAAAGTAGGTATTTCAGGTCGTCCTATCATTGCTCATGATAAAAGTGCGGATTTCTCGCCAAAACTAAGAGTCGATTTTAATGCCAATATACCTGTGAGTGAATTTGGGTGTTATGCCAATAAAATATCTAGACAAGTAGCAGATAAAGATCATGATTCGGAAAGCGAAACAGGTGGGAGTAATAGTAGCGATTTAGACTTCTATAAAGATAGTTACTATCGAGAAAATAATGCCTCAATTGCGATTAGTTTCGAAGATGTAGGGGTACCACAAGGCGCAATGATAAATTCAGCGAAACTGAATTTTGTATCAAGAAGCACATCTAATGGCGCAGCAGCAACCACTATTTATGCGGTTAATAGTGCAACCCCCCCACTTGATACTAGTGTACATTCTCTTCCAGGTTCTGCATTCACAGCTGGTGTTCCATGGGCAATAGAAAGTTGGGATTATGGTGTACCTTATCAATCAGCGGATATATCGGCGATTGTACAATCTGTGGTCGCATTGCCGTCATGGGATGAAACCGGTGATTTTTCATTTAAGCTTGCAGGTAGCTCTGGTACGCGAACAGCATACAGCTTTAACGGCTCTCGTTCACGATCGCCAACATTGGAAATTACTTATATCGGCGCTTACACGCCTTCTGCGGCGACTAAAAGACAAGCGATGATTGCGACAGTTGAAGATTTCAAAGCGACTGGCAATACACCCATTAGTGATACCTACGCAGAAGCTGCTTTGTATTTTAAAGGGGAGGAAGTAACCTACGGACTGGTAAGGGGTACGCCAGCTAAGAGAGATAATCGTATTAGTCACATTGATTCTGTAATTTCTGGATCAATAGTGACACCTTCAGGATGTTCGCTGTCTAATCCTAGTGCTACCGACTGTAAGGGTGAAAAATATAGTGGTACGCCGTTGTATAACTCGCCAATCGTGGATGCATGTCAGGCTAATCATATCATTTTGCTGACGGATGGTGCACCTACCTCGCACGACAATCGTACAAATACATTGTTCGAGAACTGGACCAGCGAATTGACAGGATCATCTGGTTCTTGTGCAACCAACGATAGCGGCGCGGATTGCACGATAAAAATGGCAGGTCTTTTCAATAACAACGATTTAAATCCTTCCACGCCTGCTCTTGAATCGCTCACTACGCATACTATCGGTTTCTATTCAGACCAACCTTTCTTGCAATCGGTTGCTGACGCTGGTGGAGGTTCTTATGTCACAGCGTTTAGCAAGCAAGAGTTATTTGATGCTATTAACACGATAGTAGATTCGATTTTGGACGTTAATACCACTTTCGTTTCTGCTGGTGTAACAGTAAATCAATATAACCGAGTCACCCACAGTGATGAATTGTATTTTTCATTATTTACCCCATCGTCAGAAACAGTTTGGCCGGGCAACTTAAAGCGTTATCGTTTATCGAATGGTCAAATCGTTGACTTTAACGAGAATTCCGCTGTTAACTTAGGTGGCGAATTTGATGAAGCGGCGTTAAGTTATTGGTCGCCAGAAGTGGATGGTAATGAAGTTGAAAAAGGCGGCGCGGCTAGTCGTTTGACTAACACTCGTGAAGTGTATTCTAACCTAGGTGGCGGTAGTGACTTGAGCGTTTCTGCTAATCGTGTCATTGATAATAATGTTGTGATAGTTAATTCGATGATTGGTGCAGTTGATGCGGATGACAGAACTAAGATTTTAAATTGGACGACCGGTCAAAATGTAAATGATCCGAACAATCCAACTTCAGCAAGGCAAAAAATGGGCGACCCTTTGCATTCGCAACCAAGCTTATTAATATACGAAGTGAGTGAAGGTGTTTTCAGAACATCAGTATATGTAGGAACAAATGATGGCTTTTTACATTCATTTGATACAGAGCTTGGTGAAGAAAACTGGTCGTTTATTCCAAAAGAGTTAATGCCAAGACTGTCCGAATTACAAAAGAACACACTTGGTGCGCATACCTATGGCTTGGACGGACAAATCACACTTTATATCCACAACGATACTGGACGACAAGGTGTAGTTGATGGATCAGAAGAGAAAGCGATTATGTACGTGGGAATGAGACGAGGAGGCTCTAGCTATTATGCTATCGATGTGACTGACCCTGATACGCCAAAATTATTATTCACTATTGATCCAAGTGTTACAGGTTTTGATGATTTAGGCTTGACTTGGTCTAAACCTGTCATCAAAAAAATGAAGATACCCGACCATGAAACGGTCATGATTTTTGGTGGTGGTTATAGTACCGATCAAGATCTAGCCGGAACCCCATCAGTGACAGACAGTTCGGGAAAAAATATATACATTGTTGATGCATTTACTGGTGAGCTGCTGTGGGATGCTGTTAGCGATGCAGTCGATATTTCGTCTGGTACCAGTGCAGGTTCTCTATCGACGATGAATGCTATTCCCAATGAGGTGACTGCATTCGATTTGACTGGTGATGAGTATATCGACCATTTTTATGTCTCGGACACCAAAGCACAAGTATTCCGATTTGATATAAACAGCGTAAGTGGTGTGATTAAGGGAGGCAGAGTTGCTCATTTGCAAACGATGCCTAATGCCGCAAATAATCGTCGTTTTTATAACAAGCCTGATGTCTCTCTTATTCGAACTGAGACTGACAATTTTGTCGCTATTTCAATCGGTTCTGGCTATAGAGCACATCCTCTGGATGAAACTGTGGTTGATCATTTTTATATGATTAAAGATAAGGGGATCTTGAACAACACTTTTGATATGGATGCAGATATGTCAGATCTAGTTAACGTTACAGACATGATTGGCGATACCGATGCCAACGGTGTTTCAGATGCCGCTGAACTGATCAACAACGAATCTTCACCTAAAAACGGATGGTACATCGATTTTGCACGAAGCGGTGAAAAGGTTATCAGTAATTCAGTGACGTTCAGTAATGCTGTTATATTTACTACTTACACACCACCAAACACAAGCGGTGGAGCGTGCAATGCGGTAGCAGGGACTTCCCGAATTTACGGAATGAAAGTTACCGATGGGAATCCGTATATTGACTCAAATTACGATGGTCAACTAACGGAGTTAGATCGCAGTGCCACTTTGACCACAGCGGGTATTGCCCCAGAACCACAGATCTTATTAGAAGGTTCTGGCGAAGGTGTAACACCTAGACTATGTGTGGGTAACCAGTGTGGATTAGATGAGTTTTTACCAGCAATTCCTAAGGGTGTTATGGGAATACGCTGGCACAGGAACGAAAATTAATTTCGTCACTAAAATAATATCACTGCTAACGGAGGATTAATGTTAGCAGTGTTTTTTTATTTGTAATTAGGAGCAGTTACCTCATAGCTACCTAAAATGCCGACTTTTATTGTTCTGTATTCTTGTTCTTTAACCTTTTAGAAATCTTAGCCACAGTTCCTCGTGAGCAACCTAATAAATGTATGATCATTCACCTTTTGGGTTGCTCCAGAAGCACAATAGCCAAAGTTTAAAAAATAAAGCAAGGAGCTCTGGCGTCTTAAAAAGTTGGTTCATGCTAAGATTTAACTGAGCCTAATTGTATAGAAATGTGGTCGGTAAAAACGTGGAGGCTCTGTGACTATTTGATATCAAGGTCTGTAGAGCGTTAAGCGAATAATATCGCGTTTATGCACAACCCCCCTCCTTGGTTTAAAAACATAATAACAGTTGGAGATCTAAAGAACGATCAAGAGATTGTTGAAAGCAAAAATAAGGATGGTGTAAAAATGTCTCAATGGGATGATAAGTTCAAAAACCATCGATACACACAACACTCGATAACTTAGATGAGCGTTTAGCCGAAAAAAGCTTGAAAACCGATGACTTGTCGGTGATAGAGCATTTAGACAGGCTAGCTCAACTTAAATCGTATACTGAAGTCTGCCTTGCTAGTTTGATACCAGCATTAGTTAGTCATGGTCATTTAAGTAATGCTAATAGTTACATTCAGAGTGTAATCTCAGAACTCAATAATTACATTGTTAATGGCAATGTTGCTCATCTGAATAACACTTCAACCCATATAGATAATACAATGGCTCAACTTAATGCACTTCCATTGCAGAGCTTTCCAATTTCAAAGCAATCATTTACTAAATCACTGCTTCAATTCAAATCCTTAGCTGAAGAATCCCTGTTAGAAATTAAAGACTCTAAAGATAACTTGCAAGCATCTATCGACGAAATAAGTGAAGATGCAACTATTGCAAAAAGCAAGTTTAGAAAACTTAATTTCTGAAATTCAGCAACATAGTGAAAATATTGAAACTTCTTTAGATTCAGCAGTTAGTGATATAGAAGAAAAATATGAGAGTTATACAGAGGAGTTTAACTCACAACTTGATACTAAAATTGAAGAAACCGAAAATAGATTTCAAGAAATAACTGGTGAACAAGCGGAAACTTATTCTACTCAACTTGAATCACAAAAAGCGAATGTACAAGACATACTCGACACATTGGAAACGAAAAAGATTGAAGCGTCAAACTTGCTTCAAATTATTGGTAATATTGGAATAACTGGTAACTACCAAAATATTGCGAATCTAGAGAAAAAATCCGCAGACAAATGGCGAAACATTGCATTGGATTTAATGATTCCAATGGTTGCAGTAATTGGTTTTACTATATTTATTTCTGCTACAAATGGCTTCGATTGGAAGTTAGCTTTGTTTAGAATTGGTGCAGCATTAGCGCTAGCTCTACCCGCAGTTTACGCTGCTAAAGAGTCAGCAAAACATCGATTGCTAGAAAACCATAACAGACGTTCCGAACTCGAGTTTGCCTCTTTAGACCCGTATTTAGAAAAACTACCGGAAGAGACAAGAAACAAGGTAAAAGAAGAACTGACCAAAAAATTCTTTGGTCTAAATTCCCAAGAACAAAAAATTGAAGAACCCGTTTCTAGTGTTGCTATATTAGATTTACTTAAAACAGCTCTAGATAAGAAATAGAGTCATTCTAAGAGGCGAACGCTCTTCAGCAACGATCTAGACAATTGCATTTCATTGTAAATAATAGATATTAAATCAGTAGGTTGTCGACTTAGTGGCTAAATTTAACACGAATCCCGACCGTACCTCTTAACTTTTTTTCTGTTCTGCCCTCGTGATTTCAACTGATTTCATTTTTATCTCATTTGAAGGTTCACTCAATTGTGAGTCTCTGTTACACAGGGGCGGATCATGCTTTTAGTTCTAACCAGGCATTTTTTGATCGCCAATCGGCCTAGAAATTAAATGAACTTTTAGCGTTTCACCGGATCTGATCAGTTACATTCCTTGTAACGGAGCAGTTCCATGTCATTTTTTGAAAACTTAGAAAACCTCATCGATACCCGAAAGGACATCAACATAGAATATAACCTCGCTGATATCGTTTTTCTCACCATGGCAGCGGTTTTGTCAGGCGCCAAAGGGTGGAAAGCGATTGAAATTTTCGGTCATGCCCAACTGAATTGGCTCAGGCAATATCGAGATTTCTCAAGTGGTATTCCCACTCGTCATTCCATCGGACGGATCATTCGAGGCATTAAATCAGAGAGCTTTGTTGCTTGCTTTATTCAATGGGTTAATCAAATTCGCGACTCGACAAACTGCGAGCACATTGCCTTTGACGGCAAGGTGCTGCGAGGCTCGAAACGGGGCACAGACGTCCATGCATTACAGTTGATGACCGCCATGATCATTGAGAGTGGGTTGGTGGTTTACCAAAAAGAAACCAGCTGTAAAACCAATGAAATTCCAGTCATGCAATCAATGTTATCCGATATGGATGTTAAAGGAGCAGTGATCACGGCTGACGCAATGCACTGTCAAACCGAGACGGCAAAACGTATTCGAGAAGGGGGCGGTGATTATGTACTCCAGATCAAAGCCAATCAAAACAACTTACTTAAAGCCGTACAAGCCTATTTTCATAAGGTTTATCGAGACGAGCCGCAATTACTTGAGAAGCCTCATTATCAAGAGCTTGATGGCGAGCATGGGCGGATCAATGAACGTTATTATCGCGTCTTACCGATCACTGATTGGCTTAGTGAAGCTCAAGGTTTTGAAGATAGTTGTTCGATTATTGAAGTTCAACGAACACGTACGATCAAGGAAAAAGCTTCCGAAGAAACGTACTATTACATCAGTTCAATAAAAGATAATAAGCAAAAAATCAGTCAAGCGATCCGTGGTCATTGGGGTATTGAAAATAGTCAGCATTGGGTTTTGGATGTGACTTTTAGAGAAGATGAATGTCAAATTTATGCGGAAGATGGCGCAAAGAATTTAGCGTCAATGAGACGAGTCCTACTCAACATGGTCAAGCAACATCCGTTAAAAGATAGCGTTGCTGGAAAACTTCAGCGAGCCAGTTGGGATGGCCATTTCAGAGCGGCGATCTTGTTTGGTCAAAAAATGAGCAAAGTATAATCCGACCCTGTAACTACCCCCTTTCACACGCTAAAATAATCGAAACTAAATCATATACGGATGAAAATTTTAGGCATAACTGACTGGTTCGAGATAACGAAAAGTCTAATGTTGAATAGCGATTGGGATACTATTAATGAATAATTTAATCACTGAAGGTCACATTGAAAAAATCTTAAACAGGCTCATATCGAAAGCAAAAAATGAAAAGTTAAAATCTAAACAGGTTTTCGATATATTAAATCAAGTTCGAGGTGTTAAAAAGCTGCTGGTTATCGCCGATCATCGATCGTTAAGTAAAGCTAAACTGGCATGCAATGAAATTAAACAACATATTGAGGAATTAAAGAACGAAAGTCAGAACGATAAATAATAGTGATATAGGAGTTATCCATCTTCTTGTGGTCAATATCACGGACGGTTGAAACCTACAAAAGGAACTTGGTTGAGGGGTGGGTGAATTTTAACAAGCATACATCAAAAAGTAGTTCTTGGATCTATCAGAAAAGCGGATTTTTCATGCAATAAGAAATTGCTTTTCACTAATATTCATCTATAATAGATGAATACATTTTATTTTGGTGAATTAAAGTGAAAACTACCTCAAAATGGCATTTTCCAAGAAAAGATTTGGCAGAGTCTTACCTTGATCAGTTAGACGCAGGACTTAATAGCGTTGCTATTTTTGCCGATCGCCGTAAAGGCAAGACAGAATTTCTTTTAGATGATTTAGACCCAGCGGCTAAGGAGAGGGGCATACTGACAGTGTATGTCAATTTTTGGGAAAAAAAGAGCGCCCCGTCATATTGTATAAACCAGGGAATTCGGAGATCGCTTGAGCGTGACTCACCGAAGCTGTTTAAGAAGTGGAAAAAAGAAATTAGTGTCAATTTTGGTTTGGTGCAAGCCAAAGCCTCAAATATAACGCTATCTAACCCAGAGATTGCGAACGAATCATTAGAAATGTTAGTCGGCAATAAAAGTCGTGTGTTGATCATGTTTGATGAAATTCAGCATTTGGCAACGAATCCAGATTTTGAGGAGTTGATCGCGACACTTCGAACTTATTTGGATGGCAATAAAAAAAGTATTAGAGCGATATTTACCGGATCTTCTCAAGATAGATTGAATAAGATCTTTAGAAATCAAAAGGCAGCGTTTTATCGAAGTGCGAGCTTGGTTGCGTTTCCCGACATGGATGAGGATTTTACCGCTTATCTGGCTAAACAGTTTTATGCTTTAACTAAGAGAAAAATACCTAAAAGTGAAATACATGAAATTTTTGTTGAGTATCGCTGTTCGCCTTTTATTGTAGTGGACTTACTTCAAACGATGATGCGGGAGGGTATTTACGATATAAAAGAAGGTTTGGGATATTATCTTGCTCAAAGTAATCCTACTGAAGAATGGGAAGATCTCTGGAAGGGGCTGAAACCAATTGATCAGTTGATGCTTTCTAAAATAATTATTCCGAAAAGGGCTTTTTATCACGTGGATACCTACAAGCTTATTGCAAAAGAGTTAGGGGTAGGTAAGGTTAGCCGAGGGACAATTCAGGCTTCAGCTAAGCGTTTAAGAGAGTTAGATATACTGAATAATGAAGGTCGGGGGCAATGGGTGTTTGAATCAGATGAATTCAAAGATTACATAGTCACGGAAGTTATGTAGATAGGAAAAATAGGAAGCAGGTATGGATTTTTTTAGAGCCGATGTGCTTATGATCGCAAAATTGGTTGAAATAGACGTTTTGCGATATACCGCCAAGAATATTGCCGTTTTACTGTCTGTTTTTTCTGTTACCACAAATAAAGGAGCACATTCGATTGTTGTTCGATTTTATGGTGATATGGCAGAAGATTTATCTAGGCAAGATAACATAAACCATTGGTATGAAGTAAAAGGAAAACTAACTGACGGTTAACCAAGAGACCAGAAAAAATAACAAAAGCAGGTAACTTTGAATATCTGCGTTTTAGTTTAGCGGTTAACGGGAAAAAGCCAGTTTTTTTAATATCTCTGTTTTTAAGCCAAAATTAATAGATGAAATAAATCAGCTTGATAAAGGCAAAACGGTGTTTGTTGCAGGTGAGCTTGCTTTTTACAAAGCGGGGGAGGAACAAAAGTTAGGTTACTCAATAAAATTGGAGCGCTTTATTGTTTTTGAATAACAATTTCAGATGGCGTGATCCTTATTAACATTAATCGCTGGTTATCATTTTTCTAGTGAGAAAACATACAAGCTATTACTGATGTATTATATTTGCTACACATGTCTCATATGTTTTAGTATCGGATATATCTATAACTTGTAAGGGATGGGCACCAGAGACCGCTAATATCTTTAAGCGGACATTCTCGAGCATTCGTTTTATTATTTTTTCAAATTGGTGTTTATTAGGAGCTTTATTCTTTAAAGAATTGAAGATGATCGATAATGAGTAGTTCTAATAGGAATAAACACGGTCTTAGTCGATATATTAAAACTGAGGTAAAAGAACAAATTCGTCGCGAAGCTGGATTTGGCTGTGTATTTTGTGGTTGTATCTTAGTTGAATATGAGCATATTGAACCAGAATTTCACGGCGCTGAGGTTCATGATCCAACTAGAATGACTCTTCTCTGTCCAATATGTCACGATAAAGTTACTAAAAGAATAATTTCAAAGCGAAAAGTTTGGGAGGCTAAACAAAATCCTAAGGCGCTCGAAAGAGGCTATGTTAATGACATGTTAATGGTAGCAACCGAGAATCTGGAGTTGCTATTGTTGGACGACAAGACATTGTTAGTATGGGAACCTCCCTTACAATTACAGATAAACATCACGGTGTATTGTTGGAACTCTCGCGAGAAGGCGATCATCCCCTTCACATTAGGCAGCTTTTTATGCAGTTTCTTTTAACAAAAGTAAAAATAAAAGGTGAAGATAGCGCTATCAATTTCGGAAATATAGATACTCCAGATGACCAATTGGGTGGGATTTCTGGCTTGACCGTAGCTGGAAAAGGTTGCCCACCAAATGGTATGCAATCCGCTTTTGGTTTGGGGAAGATTGTTTCCAAGAAAGAATTTTCAGTAGTATTAATCGCCATTCGAATATCGATGTATGGAGAACCAATTTTTAAATTCGACGGAACAGGTGTTGCGTGGAAGTTAGGAGATAAAATCATCAATAAATCATATGAATTTGTCGGCGTGTTGCAAGGCGAAAAAGCATATACTCTTACTGGTGAATACGTAGCTGAGTTTTCAAACAATCAAATGCTTTACCCTGAAGATCAATACGAATCTGGAGAGCCTATTTTTATTATCCCAAATGATAGAACTACCCAGAATGTCCGAAGGCATCCTGGTTTTGACTTAAGTTATCGCTTTTCTGTTTAAATGCTTTTATTATGAGTCCTTAAAATAGCAACGATTAATCACCTCGAACTTCCGTTTTTGACCGATTAGAGAAATTGTAATGACAAAGTGTTGGAGAAATTAATTTTTGAAAATCGACGAAATCTCATGGGATGAATTAACTCATGCTTATGGTAGTGCTGAGGATGTTCCAGATCTTATTAGAAATCTAACTACCACTGATTCTGAATCATTTGAAGAGACTATTGATGAACTCTTTGAAAATATTTGGCACCAAGGAACTGTTTATGAAGCGACAGTTTATGCGCTTCCATTTTTGATAGATATCCTCCGTGATGGTAAAGTCATTGACAATTGCTATGTCGCAACGTTAGTTGCTTCAATTGTAAGTGGAAAAGGGTACTATCAAGTTCATAGTAAAGTTGAGACTATTAATCAGCCTGAGAATCTCGAAGAGCTTTTAGATAAAGAAAATGAGGTTGTGATAAAAATCAAAGAAATTTCGTTAGGGGCGGTTGATTTACTTATGTCTTTTCTTACTCATGAGTCATCAGAAGTAAGAAGGTCAATTGCTGAAGCGTTTGGTTGTTTCCCGTCTCAGTCCCTAAAGTTGTTGCCCATTCTGAGGGCCAGATTAGAATGCGAGGAAGACGAAGAAGTGATGGAACAATTAGAAGAAAGTATTGCTAAATATACAGACTGCTAGCAAGAAGTTGTTTATTCTTTAATGTCCGCATCTGACCGAATGTGATCATCCCGTTTCAGCATAGCGGTAATTTTGGTACAGTACTCACATATAGCGCAATAACTAATTGTTAAGTTTAGTAATAGTCCATACGGAATTTTAAGTTTTGAATATTGATGAACCATTAATGCGAGTATTAAGAACATATTGCGATGTTAATGCACTTGAACTAGTTAACGAAATTTCTAACAGCTTAAACCTAGTTGAGCTGAAAAAGTTAAAACAACAGCTTTCAGATACAATTGAGCAAGGAAGTATTAGTCCAAAGGTTTATGAAAAATTGACCGGCGACGAATATGAGACGAAAGAAAAATTGCACGACTGGCTGATTGAGTTATGGGAGATTATTTATGGTACAACCTACAAGTCAGAAACTTAACCAGAGACAGGAGCTCACGCTCGTTGCCTCGCGAAACTCAGTCAAGCGTTGAACTTCCGCTATTGACCGGAAGCTGCCCTCCTCTGATAACTTTGTCTACTAAGTTATAAGTTTGTGGACATAATAATTGTCTTCCAATAGAATGTCTATTAAATCGTATTTTGCCTATTTTATAGACACTTGCTCTATTAATCGATTTAGGAGACATATTTTAGACTATGCGCCTTTTTGGTTATGCTCGTGTTTCGACGAGCCAACAATCTCTCGATATTCAGATTAACTCTCTTAAAAGTGAGGGAGTTAAATCCAGTCGAATTTTTACTGACAAAATATCTGGTAGTCATGCTGATAGAGAAGAGCTGAAACTTTTGCGTGTTAAAGTGGAAGAAGGTGATGTGATCCTGGTAAAAAAACTAGATCGGCTTGGTAGAGATACTGCCGATATGATCCAGCTAATCAAAGAATTTGACGGCATGGGTGTATCAATACGATTCCTTGATGACGGAATTAGTACCGAAGGAACCATGGGGAAAATGGTCGTCACTATTCTAGCCGCTGTTGCTCAAGCAGAACGTCAACGAATTTTAGAGCGCACAAACGAAGGTCGTATTGAAGCGAAGACTAATGGCGTGAAGTTTGGTCGAAAAAGAACGGTTGATAGAGAGAAGGTTTTGGCTATGAAGTCTGAAGGTATCGGAGCGACTGAAATATCCAAGGAGCTCGGCATAGGTCGCTCTACCATTTATAAATTACTGAAAGAAGAAACATAAAAAGCGGTTAATTAGGTCACTACCCCAATTAGCAGAATGTCATTGATACTCTTTGCGTCGTCTTAACAAACTGTAATAAAGAATTGGAATAACAAAAAGTGTTAACAAAGTTGAAACCAGCAGACCAGAGATCAAACTAACCGCCAACCCATTAAAGATAGGATCATCTAAAATGAAAAAGGCACCCATCATCGCGGCTACCGCAGTCAAAATAATCGGCTTTGCCCTAACCGCTGTGGCATTAATGATGGCTGTTTCTAGCTCGACGCCAGATGCGGTCAAATGATTAATAAAATCAACCAATAAAATAGAATTTCGCACAATGATCCCTGCAAGAGCGATCATTCCAATCATTGAGGTCGCTGTGAATTGCGATCCTAAAAGTGCATGACCGGGCATAATGCCAATAACCGTTAGTGGTATTGGAGCCATAATAATTAACGGAACCATATAAGATCCAAATTGAGCAACTACCAGCAAATAGATTAGAATTAAACCAACGGCATAAGCGGTGCCCATATCTCGAAAAGTTTCATAGGTGATCTGCCATTCGCCATCCCACTTTATGGTGTAATCATTCTGCAATTCTGGTTGACTCACAAAGGTTTGGTTAATCTGCTCAAGTTTTCCGACCATATCAAACATCCCATACAAAGGGCTGTCTTGCTCGCCAGCCATGTCAGCTGTGACAAACACCACCGGTAGTAAATCTTTATGATAAATACTTTTTTCCCAATGCGAGTTTTTGATTTTCACCACTTCAGATAACGAAATTAAGTCCCCACTTCTATTTTTCAATCGAATAGACAATAAATCATTGACGTTGGATTTTTTACTGATGGGCAATTCAAGCCGAACAGGAATAGGGTATTTAGCGTGTCCTGTATGGATATAGGTGACATCATCCCCTCCTAATGCCGCCGCTAGTGTAGTTGCAACGTCAGCCTGACTGATCCCCAGCTTGGCAGCGCGACTGCGATCTACTTCAAAAATAATTCGATTGGAATCTTGCTCAACACTTGTATCTATATCCACCAAACCATTGGTTTTATGAAACAACGTTTCCAGTTCTCTCGCCTTTTCAATTTGTCCTTGATAATTTGGTCCGTAAACCTCCGCAACGATGGGAGCCATGACAGGAGGGCCTGGTGGAACTTCAACCACCTTGACCGATGCCGAAAACCGTTTTCCAATTTTTGCTATTTGCTGGCGAATACTAAGAACAATTTCATGACTCGAGCGCTTGCGTTGATATTTGTCGACCAGGTTAACTTGCAGATCGCCCAGATTGGCAGCCTGACGTAAATAATATTGTCTGACCAGACCGTTAAAACCCATGGGTGAAGAAGTTCCAGCATAACCTTGTACATTTTCGACTTCATCAACCGTCAAAAGGTAATCGGAAATTTCAGCAAGAACTCGATTAGTTTGTTCTAACGGAGAGCCCTCTGGCATATCCACTACCACCTGAAATTCACTTTTGTTGTCGAATGGTAGCATTTTGAGTATCACTAACTGTGCAACTCCCAAAAGGATGGCACCCATGATTAACAGGATCAACGAAAAACCAAGCAAATAGCGGTTCTTACGTTTTTGAGCACCTAAAAAAGGTGACATTAATCGTTTGAAAAAATTGTGGGTGTTATTTTCAGCTACCAGTTCGGATGAAAAATTATTGCCAGCTTTCTGTTGATTGTTTGGCTCTTTTGGAGCCAGCAGTTTAGCGCAGAGCCATGGGGTAAAAGTAAAAGCGATGATTAACGACAAAATCATTCCCATCGAAGCATTGATTGGAATAGGGCTCATATAGGGTCCCATCAATCCGGTCACAAAAGCCATTGGCAGCAGCGCAGCAATCACGGTAAAAGTTGCAAGAATTGTTGGACCACCGACTTCATCAACTGCGCGCGGAATAGAATCTAGAAAGGAATGCTTACCCATCAACATATGGCGATGAATGTTCTCGACCACCACAATCGCATCATCCACCAATATTCCGATAGAGAATATTAGCGCAAACAATGAAACCCGATTGAGGGTAAATCCCCATGCCCAGGATGCAAATAAAGTCACCATCAAAGTGATGATTACCGCAGAGCCAACAACTATGGCTTCTCGTTTGCCAATCGTAAAAATTACCAGGGCAATAACTGAAATAGTCGCAAGTATAAGTTTTTGGATGAGTTTATTGGATTTATCATTGGCGGTTTTTCCATAGTTGCGGGTTACCGAAACCTCTACCCCATCAGGAATAACAAATCCTTTTAGTTGTTCAACTCTTTGCAAAACCTGGTCGGCAATATCGACTGCATTATGCCCTGGTTTTTTACTAACAGACAAAGTGACAGCGGGGGAAGGTACCAGGTTTTTCTTATCTGAATACCAAACATACTGGGTATTTTCAGCGACGAATGGTTCTATTTTTGCGACATCCTCAAGATAAATTGGTCGTCCATCCTTCATTCCAACAACTAACTCAACCAATTCCGACAGGGAGGAAAAAAAACTTCCGGCAGTAACCGGTGTATGCTGGTTGTCGCCAACTAATGCACCGGTTTGGGTCGCTATATTACTCAATAATAAGGCTTGTTTTAGATCCGCAATGGAAAGTCCTCTTGCTGCTAATTTTATCGGATCTAATAAAACTCTAACAGTCTGTTCCGGCCCACCGATGGTTTCTATATCACGAGTACCGGGCACGCGCTTTAATTCAACTTCCAGTGCATGAGAAATCTCTCGCAACTGATAAGCGCCAACACTTTCATCTTTACTATGTAAAGTAAGGGCAACAATTGGTACATCGTCAATGCCTTTCGGTTTAACCATGATCTGACCAATACCCATATTAGCGGGTCGCCAATCCTGATTAGAATAGATCGCGTTGTATAATCTCACTAACGCTTCAGTACGAGAAACACCCACTTTATATTGCACCGTGAGTAGAGCAATGCCCGGCTTGGAAACTGAATAGATATGTTCAATATCATTGATTTCATCGAGAATTTGCTCCAGCGGTATGGTAACCAAGGCTTCTACATCTGCGACAGATGCCCCTGCAAATGGCACGATTACATTAGCCATGGTGACATTGATTTGAGGCTCTTCCTCACGCGGAGTCACCAATGCGGCAAACAATCCCAACAGTAAACCAATCAATGCTAAAAGAGGCGTCAGTTGATCGAGCATAAATCGCTTAGCGATTTTTCCAGAAATTCCCATTTTATCAGGCATGATCTAATACTCTTTGTCAGACGATTTTTTCATTGCCATAAGACCAGCGGCAACTGGATCGAGAGCGATACTTTCTCCTTCAGATAATCCAGCCAAAACTTCAACCTCACCGCCAAGTTGATCGCCGATCCGAATTTGGCGGAGTCGAGGGCGAGTTGTTGATGTTTGATCAATAACGTAGATCCCGACTAATTCAGAGCGATAAACAATACTCGATGCAGGTACCATCAATTGGTTTTTTATACCTAATTGGACGGCTACTTTTACCAATTCACCCGGGTATAGATTGGATGTTTTTTCTGGCAGAACCAGTCGCATGGTAACAGTACTGGTAGCGATATCGGCAATGGGAAATAAAATAGTTTTTATAGGTTCAAGGGAGCGATGATCGGCGAGTATTATCCTTACCAAAGGCTGCTGTTTGATTGTTTTAGCGGTTGACTGAGGTAAATCAACCGAAACTCTCAAGTGATCAGCATCGAAACCACTCATTAAAGGCATTCCCAAAATAACCGCCTCTCCCACTTCAACGTGACGAGCACTCACTACACCGCTATAAGCCGCCTTGATTTCAGTATAAGAAACCTGTTGTTGCGCTCGTTTTAATGCAGCGCGAGCACTAGTGACTCGTTCCTTGGCAGTTTTGTATCGTGCATTTGCTTCATCAAAATTCGATTTTGAAAGCAACTCCTTATCATATAATGCCTTAACCCTTGCGAACTGTTTAGCCTCTGCATCACTTTGAGTGATTGCTTCATTTAACGCGGCGGTTGCCTGATTGAGATTTTCTTTTTGATCGCTACCAACCAGTGTAAGAATTACCGAACCCGCCGCAACGTGATCGCCAACATCAACCAACACTGCGTCAACTCGACCAGAAGTTTCGGCAGAAACCGTGGCTTTTGATATCGCTTCGACTCGACCTTCTAGCATTCTTTCAATGGGCTTGGGGGTAGCAACCAGCTTTAAGGAATCTAATTCTTTTGCAGCGGTTGAAAAGGATAAACCAATGGTTAGTAAAATAATCGCACGAAACATAATTCGCTCCAGAAATGGTTAGAATTAACAAGTACCAAAAAATTTGACGATTAGGAGCATTTCTCCTAACAAACACCACCATAATATAGCAAACACCAGTATATTACAATTTGCTAATATATATTCAATATAAACAAATAAAATAATTCCTCAAAAGACGCGACTCGAACCGAAAGACTAACCGAGTTGCAAACATTTGACTATCCAATCACTAATATCTTGAATTTGTTGCGGGCAAACCGAGTGCTCCATGGGGTAAGTTTTCACTTTTACTGGATAGTCATGCTGGATTAAAAACTGCGCGCTGGTTTGACTTAAAGAAATAGGCACAACAGCGTCAAATTGCCCGTGTTGGATCTCAATTGGAAGCGATTTGTTTTCCTCTGAAAGTACAATGCTATCTTTAGTCGCAAAATACGTCGACATTAACAATAAACCGGCAAGTTGATGTTGATAACTCAATGCAGTTTCAATGGCGACAGCACCGCCTTGAGAAAAACCGGCTATTATAATACGCTCACTCGCGATACCGCGACTTATTTCGTTTTCGATAAAATCGACAATCGCATTTGCTGATTTCTTCAGTTGCACTTGATCAACTTCTCGCTCGATACTCATTTCTAAAATGTCATACCATGCGGGCATCACAAAACCAGCGTTTATAGTGACTGGGATTGATGGCGCATGGGGGAAAATAAATCGAATAGCTGCTGTTTTTGGCAACCCCAATTCGGCGACAATCGGTTGAAAATCATGCCCGTCAGCGCCTATGCCGTGCAACCAAATAACCGAAGCGGTTGGATTAGAACTGGTTTCTACTTCGAGATGGGGTAACAGTTTTGTCATTTGGAGTACCGATAATTGGTGACTTTAAATAATAAAAATAAGCAAAGCCGATTAGTTTAAATCTAAGGCGTATTGAGACAACAGTTTTAACGGAACGATTTCTAATGCTTTTTTATGTGTCTGCTGCAAATAGACTCTTGGTGCCATATCACTATCATGTGCCTCAAGCCAACGAGCAGCACATAAACACCAACGATCACCCGGCTTTAAACCCTTAAACCCGAACTCTGGTATGGGGGTTGAGAGATCATTACCTTTAAAACGAGAATATTCTAAAAATTTTTGATTGGTTTCTATGCAAATGGTATGACTACCAACGTCTTGATCATTGGTATTACAGCAGCCATCTCTAAAAAAACCGGTCATAGGATCGGTACTACAGGGTATTAACGTTTCATCAAAAACATTAATCGAAGGTGCTTGTTTTAGCTCATCCATATTTTTTCTCTAAAAGTTAGAATGGGATATCGGGACAATTATTTTAGAATTATACCCTTTTTATTGGATGAAGCGGTTATACCAATCAATATTTTATCTTGCTTAAGACAATTGAATCTAGAGAAAACCCACTGGCTGAAACAGCCAAAAAAGCTTTTAGTAAACTTATTGTCATGTGATTGTTCCAATGGCACTTATTAGAGAAAAAGCCAAGCAGTGGAAACTCAGTTGTATGAAAGGCATGTTGGTAGCTCAGTTGTTTTTTTAATGGTTAAGGACTTTATTTTTTTAAATCGTTTGATTGCCTTTTATTCGTGTTTTGAATTCTTTCCAACTAAAATTGAACGTTTTTTAACCGTTTTGTCGCATTAATCACCTTATTTTCGAAAAATGTCCGAATATTTATAGTTTTCGTCAGTGTAGTGCTAACACTATGTTCGAAAAGTAGGAGAGAATTTGATTTTTGGGGACGTCGCATAAGCTGGTTAGCTAAATATGTTGATTGTTCGTAGTAGAGATTGGTGTACTGAGCTCACAATGACAAGTGTATTTTGTCGTTGCGAGGAAGTTCGGTAGGTTAATGGAATGAACCCACTATCCAAACGGCTTCAAATGAGCCAAACTGAAGTGAGTTAATAATCAGTTAATAGATAGAGGGTTCAAGATGAATATAGTAACGTGTGGTATCGATTTAGCAAA
>Ga0316204_10002081_pt1 | contig 47746 bp, 47 predicted proteins | sample 6monrhotite_MG_2_FD_205661 | JGI IMG/M metagenome (GOLD analysis project Ga0316204, IMG submission 205661) | Microbial mat bacterial communities from mineral coupon in-situ incubated in ocean water Damariscotta River, Maine, United States -... | ecosystem: Environmental > Aquatic > Marine >... | reverse complement strand
CAATTCCTTTACTGAATTTAAGTCTGCTCCTTTCGTGAGCATATGGGTGGCAAAGGTGTGCCGTAGGATGTGTGGACTCTTTTTTATCTTAGAAGAGACCTTACTAAAATATCCATTTATAATTCTATAAACAAGGGTTTCATAGATTTTATTCCCGGTTTTGGTTAAAAAAACATATTCCTCGTCCACTTCTTCTTTCAGGTTTTCTCTCTTTTCAAAATAGTCCTCAAAAAGAGTAGCGGTATTTTTAAGCATAGGAATAATACGTTCCTTATTGCGTTTCCCCAAAACTTTGATGGCCCTGCCTTGCAGGTTTACATTGCTCATCTTTAAATTTATAAGCTCGGACCGTCGTATTCCTGTAGCATAAAACAGTTCAATGATCAATCTATCTCGCATCCCCTCAAAATCGTTCTCAAAAGATATTTCATTGAGTACTTGTGTCATTTCATCTTCAGAGAATGGGATTTCGATCTTTTTAGCAGTTTTTAACGCTTTGTGTTTTGCTAAAGGACTGGCACTAATCTTATGAATTTTCATCAGGAATTTATAATAAGCCTTCAAAGACGAGACCTTACGGTTCACGGTCCGGTTACTTATTTGGCTATCTACTAATCCTACGATCCAGTTTCGAATAATACTATAATCTATGTCGTCGATACTACCCAACTCATAGGTATCCCTGCAAAAGGTCTCAAATTCCAGAATGTCTTTTTCGTATGCTTTTACCGTATGGGGAGAATAGTTTCTTTCGAGCGTTAAATAAGATGTAAAAGCTGGTACAGACATAGTTCAAAGTTACAAAAGAGCTTCAGAGTATGCCACAAAAAAAATCTCGCCAGAAGCGAGATTTTTAATTTGAGTGATTTTTGAGTACTATATTTCTTCCTGGTCTCTAAGACCTTGAATATACTGAGCTTTTTGAATTTGTTGTCTTCGCTCTACTGAGGGCTTCATAAATGCTTGCCGCTTTCTTAATTGGCGCATAGTTCCAGTTCTGTCGAACTTGCGTTTAAAACGCTTTAGTGCCCTATCGATGTTTTCTCCTTCTTTTATTGGTATAATTAACATTGGCTACAACCTCCTCTCTTTTGTGATTAGCGAGTGCAAATATAATATGAATAAATGGAATGAAAAGAACTTATTTTAAAATATTCTTTGCAATCACCACTTTTTGTATTTCCGTTGTTCCTTCTCCTATTGTACATAACTTAGAATCCCGGTAAAATTTTTCTACCGGAAAGTCTTTGGTATACCCATAACCTCCGTGTATTTGCACAGCTTCGTTGGCTACTTTTACGCATACTTCTGATGCGTACATTTTAGCCATTGCGCTCCACTTCGTCATTGGTCTACGCTCATTTTTTAGGAAGGCAGCTTTATGCAATAGCAATTCCGATGCTTCTATTTCAGTGGCCATATCGGCCAATTTGAATGAAATGCCCTGAAACGAACTAATAGGTTTTCCAAATTGAACCCGCTCCTTTGAGTACTTCAAAGCAGCTTCATAAGCTCCTTTAGAGATTCCAAGAGATAACGCTCCAATAGAGATACGGCCTCCATCTAATACCTTCATAGATTGAATAAATCCATCACCTATGGCTCCTAATCTATTATCATCGGATATTTTACAATTATCAAATATTAATTCTGCGGTTTCACTTGCGCGCATTCCCAACTTATTTTCTTTCTTTCCACTAGTGAAACCTTTTGTTCCTTTTTCAATAACAAAAGCCGTCATTCCATGGCTGTCTCCTTTTTCACCAGTACGCACAATTACCACAGAAATATCCCCGCTTTTAGCATGGGTTATAAAATTCTTTGCCCCATTTAGAACCCACATGTCTCCTTCACGCACAGCAGTGGTGTTCATACCACCTGCATCCGAACCTGTATTGTGTTCCGTGAGGCCCCAGGCTCCAATCCATTCCCCGGAAGCCAATTTTGGGATCCATCGGTCTTTTTGATCTACGTTCCCAAAAGATAATATATGATTGGTGCACAATGAATTATGAGCGGCTATGGATAAACCTATCGACGGATCTACTTTGGAAATCTCTTCGATGATCGCAATATATTCGTGATAGCCTAAACCGGAACCTCCCAAGGATTCGGGCACCAGAATACCCATAAAACCCATCTTACCTGCCTTCTTAAATACCTCTACAGGGAATTCCTGAGATTCATCCCATTGCATTACATAAGGCCGTATATGCTGTTCCGCAAACTCTTTGGCAGAATTTGCCACCATTCGTTGGGTTTCTGAATAATCAAAACCTAATTCGGTCATTGTTCCTGTGATCATTATAGCAATTTTTTACAGGGTCAAATATAGCCTAATTCTGTCAATTTTATCTGCAGGGAAATCTTCAATTTTTGTTAATTCTGTAACGAAGGAAAAACTTCCATACTCATTTCTATAAGCAACAATACGATTTGCAAGGTCTATTTTAATATATATAAGTTGTGAAATTTCTTCAGCAGAAGCAGTGTTTATATCGATCTTATTAATGGACGGTTTTTGGATAACCTTAAATTTTTTTAAAGCTCGCAGCACCACATCTTCCTCCAGGCCGTAGACATCATACAGTTGATCTGCTGTCATAAAACCTTTTAAACCGTTCCTGAAATTAACAATTCTACGCGCTAAAATGTCACCTATTCCCGAGATTCTTTTAAATTCTTGCTCTGTAGCAGCATTAATATCTAGAAAGTTGTTTTCATGGTTTGGAACATTATTATCTTTCTTATATGTGCGCTTAAAATCTGGAAACTTAAAATAAGGAGTTAGGACCGCTAACAGGGAATCGGAAACAAGCGTTACCTGCTGAAATTCCTTCGCGGATTGCACAAACTTATGCTGTTTCCTAAATGCATGCAATCTGTCAATTTCCGTAACAGACATCCCTAACGTATAACCCTTATAATCCGAAATAAAATTGGGGTTAAATAAGGAGAGAACTGGTTCTTTTTTTTGCGCCCGCATCTTCCGGACCGAGTCTATATAGTTGCTAGTTTCTGAATCTATTTGCAGGCTTGACGTATTCGTATTAGTGGTGTTTGAAGTATAGAGATAATACACCCCTTGCAAGATCCCAATAAGTAGCAGTAAAAAGAAAATCCCACTTCGTTCCTGTTTATTGAACTTGAAGTGGGATTTAATATTTTTCATCCAACGTCTTATTTGCTTTTAACGAAGCCTTTAATATCTGTCAGATATCGGTCCATTTCTTCTCTAACTTTAGGGAATAAGAATAGTAATCCTACCATGTTAGGGAATACCAGTGCCAGTATCATTGCATCAGAGAACTTAATTACAGCATCTAAAGTGGCTGCTGCCCCAATGACCACAAACAACAAGAAAAGTATCTTATACACTACATCAGCAGCATTTCCTCTGCCAAAGAGATACTTCCAAGATTGCAACCCATAATAAGACCAAGATATCATTGTTGAAAAGGCAAATAATATTATTGCGATGGTCAGAATATATCTAAACCCGGGAATAACCGAATCATAGGCCATAGAGGTTAAATCCACACCACCAATATAATTTCCTGTTTCGTTGATCAAAACTGTACTGTTTACAGAATTTCCGTAATCAAAAGCTCCTGCATCCATATTAAAGAAAATGATGACCAATGCTGTCATAGTACAAATTACAACAGTATCTATAAAAGGTTCTAAAAGTGCTACAACACCTTCACTAGCAGGGTATTTTGTCTTAACGGCAGAATGCGCAATGGCGGCTGAACCTGCCCCGGCTTCATTTGAAAAGGCTGCTCTTTGAAAACCTACAATAATAACACCCATGATACCTCCTAGACCAGCTTCTGGAGAAAACGCTCCAGAAAAAATCATTGAGATGGCATCTCCAATATATTCAATATTTGCAAAAATTATGACCAATGATGCCAGTACATAGATCCCCGCCATAAACGGAACAATTTTTTCAGTAACACTTGCAATTTTTTTAATTCCACCGATGATCACGATTCCTACCAAAACTGCCAAAATTACTCCAATGATGATTCCTGTTGCTCCACCTTCAAGACTTAGCATAGAGGATATTTGCACTGCTGCCTGATTAGATTGAAAGGCATTGCCTCCACCAAAAGAAGCCCCAACACAAAGTATTGCGAAGGTTACGGCCAAGACTTTACCTATTTTGGTAAAACCTCTTTCTCTTAATCCTCTCGATAAATAGTACATTGGGCCACCGTAAACAACACCATTTTCATCAACATCTCGGTATTTAACTCCTAACGTACATTCAACGAATTTCGTAGACATCCCAATTAGTCCACAAACGATCATCCAAAAAGTAGCTCCTGGTCCACCTACAGCTATTGCCACGGCAACCCCTGCTATATTACCCAGCCCTACAGTTCCTGAAACCGCGGTTGCCAACGCCTGGAAATGACTTACTTCTCCATCCTTACTCTCGTCCTTTATAGTATCGACCAAATCCCCATCAACGATATTTAAATTTGCTTTTTCAACACCATGATGATCTAGTTCATCAAATTTTCCTCGCACTGTATTTATGGCCAAAGGGAATCTGATGATATTGGGAAACTTAAAATAAAAAGTAAAAAAAGTTGCTCCTAAAATTAAAAGAATCAAAACAATGGGCATATCGTACCCGGCAATTGTTATGGGCGTTAAAATAAAACCTTCCCACCATGTTGCAAATGGCATAAATGCATCATTTACTTTTTCATCCAATCCCTTTTCCTGTGCAACTGAAAAAAATGGTACTAATAGAGCAAAAAATGCAAGAAGTTTATACTTCATAATATTTATGTTTGGTTATCCTATATTCCTTTGAAAGGATGGCAATATCCTAAAAATAATCAATCCTATCAAATATAATTTCTGAAATGTCCCTACTGAATGTGGAACATCTCATTAAGACGTTGAATTTGTTCGGGCCTTCCAAGGACAATTACTTTACTCTTTGCCGCTAAGGGCAGATCGGCTTCAGGATTTATTATATAATTACCATTTGGTTCTATATACCCTATGATTGTGCAGCCTGTTTTTCTTCTGAGGTCGAGGTCCCGAAGCGATTTCCCTTCAACTTCGCCGTCAAAATCTTCTATGGCAACTTCCTCCACATTGGTTGTATGTTCCCCTTCAACAGATAATTTATCCATGAAGGTGATAAGATCTGGTATAACCACCAAGGATGCCATATGATCCCCACCAATTTTATCTGGCATAATTACTTTATTGGCACCTGCCAGTAGTAATTTCTTTTGCGAACTTACTTTGGAAGCTCTACTAATGATAAACAACGATTCATTTAATTGTCTGGCAGACAATACCACAAATAAATTATCCGCATCATCTGGTAGCGTCACAATTAGGAACTTGGCTCTCGCTACCCCAGCATCATGTAATACACTATCATCACTGGCATCTCCATCTAAAAAGAGTATCTCGTCTTCATATTTCTCGGCAATTTCCTTGTCGCGTTCAATAACTATAAATGGTCTATTATATGCTTTTAATCTTTCTGCTGCCTGCATGCCATTACGGCCAAATCCACAAACAATAACATGGTTATTTAAACTGCTGATTTTGTTTTTCACTTTTTTCTTTTTTAATAGTTGCAAAGAGTTTCTACTTAATATGTATTCCGTTATCACAGAAATAGCGAATGCAAAAATGAAAACACTACTTATTATTAAAAATATGGTAAATATCTTAGAAGCAGGATCCAGGGGATGAACCTCCATAAACCCTACCGTTGCAACCGTTATAATGGTCATATATACCGCATCGAGCCATGAAAAATCCGCTATATACTTATACCCCGTAATACCAATAGTTAAGATAGCTATCACTAACCCTATTGCTATATATATTTTAGAACGAAAGAGTCTGAGCATAGTTATAAATCAAATACAGAGGTACGTTTAGTATACACAAGATCTTTAATCTTAAGCCAAAATGCCAAAAAGAGGTACAAGGCAAAACCAAATCCCAGTGTAACAAAAGTGAGATAAATAAAGGTGGTACGTACCACTCTCGCCCTAATCCCAAGTCGCTCCGCAATACGCCTCGAAACCTCAAACCCTCTTTTTTGAAAATAATAAAGAATCTGATAAAATAAATTCATGATCTAAAAATACTATTTTCCACTCAATAAATGACTGCCCAGCGAACATTGTAAACACTTATTTCTGACGCAATATTTTTGATATAACTGCAAAAGGGCCTGACTATCATTTGCAGAATTTGCAACGATCTCTAATTTTCTGAAATTACGAACAATCTTATTTCTTTCAGATACTGTTTTAGAACCTATTTCCCGTATGGCCTCTGAAACATCTAATCCTTGAAACATATTGTACTTATATTTTATAGGCAGCACTGCATTCATGATTAATAGATCCATAAAGGTCATGCTCATCTTCTTTGGCTGAAAAGAAGAAATTTTTCCAAAGTTAAAATGGGTATCCCAATAGTCACTCGCTTTTGTCTGTAAAACGTCATAAAGTTCTTGCAACGTATTTTGGGAGATTAATTCATTAAACAAATTGGCATTTCTTCCATACAATGATGCGACTTGTGATAAGCGTATCGTTGGAAAGTTATGAGGTCGAAGTTTAAAGAATTCTGGTTTATATATGGCATCTTCATTCAATTGAAATTTTGTTTTTAAGTAACGGTACTCTTTCTGCAATTGAATATAATATGATTCTGTTGTGTAATCCCCTTCCAGCAGACCAGACAATCCAAAAAGCAGGCTTTCTAGTTGAAATGAATTCTTTCCGATTTTTCGAATTATGGAAAAATCTATTTCTTTGGCCAGACTTAAAAAGGCCTTCCCATTATGATTAAGGCCTACACTCTTCAAAAGAATCATAAAAAAAACTTGCTCCCAATCATTCGTTGTGATCTGCAACAATTCATCTACATAGCTAGATTTTTCTTGTAAGCGCTCATCCTGCAAAGCAGCCAACCATTCTCTCTTAATTTCGTTAGGAATTGAAGGCAGATCCTTTTCACAATTGATAAAACGAACGTTTTCTTTTAGTAGGAAACTATTATACTCCTTTAGATCCGATTTAGGAATATGATCCTTTAATTGTAGCGTTGGAATATAGCCGCCGCTATGATTCGTAACAGGAGTGTCATCTTCCCATACTACATGTAAGATTACGTTCTTATAATTTTGATTGGTCCCATGTTTATGTCTGTACCAATCAGAAGAATTTACGTGAACTTCAACGGTGCCAAACCATTCTTGTTCATTAATAAATAGGTGGGCGTTGGAGAAATCTGGACCGGCCATCCGATTTAAGATTCCAGGAGTAATTATGGAAATAGGGTGATTACTAGTCGTACAAAGACCCTTATGTGGTATCTTATTTTTGCCCCAAACAAATTGCAATACATCTTCCCGCATAGCTCTAAAATAAATAATCCCGCTGCAAACGGGATTCACTATGGGTACTATTCGAGATTATTCTATCTCACCTTCCCACTCGGTGATTCCTCCCATTAGGTTATAGGCATTCCCAAAACCAATACTTTGCATTATGGCACAGGCCTGTCCACTTCGGTTACCCGCTCTGCAATAGACGTAATAGTTCTTGGACTTATCTAATTTCTCTAATTCATTTAAAAACTCTTGTCCCCTGTAAATATCAATATGTACAGCGTTAGGAATTATACCCTCTTCCACTTCTTCGAGCGTTCGAACATCCAATAAAAAACCATTTTCGTCTTGGCTAAACTGTTCTGCCCATTCTTCTTGTGATAAATCTGCCATTGCTATAGAATTTCGGCAAAAATATAAATAGTTGAGCAGTATGATCTATTCTTTTTAAAAAGAATTAAAAACCGTACTAACTAGATCATTTGAAAGCCCATGATCAGATTTAACAAAAAATTAGCTCCCTTACATAGGTTTTATCTAAACAATTAATTACATTTGTATATACAATTGTTGTAATGACATGGATGTAGAGAAAATCATAAAGACGGAAAAGAAAATCCCATTAGCAAGCAGAACTATAATACACCTGTTGCTGGTTAACAATAAAGTTAATGAAAAAATTACCCATGCCTTAAAGCCATTTGAGGTATCTCTGCAACAATTCAATGTATTAAGAATACTGAGAGGTCAAGATGGCAAACCGGCTAATTTAAGTACGCTTAATGAAAGAATGGTAAGTAAAATGAGTAATACCACTCGCCTCGTGGATAAACTGCTTTTAAAAGGATATGTGGACAGAATAGTTTGTGAAGCAAATCGTCGTAAGGTTGAGATAAACATTACGGACCAAGGAAGAACAGCATTAAAAAAAATGGACGAGGTAATTAAGAAAACAGAAGATGAATTACTCCAAAATTTCAAAGAAAAGGATCTGGAACAAATAAATACATTACTACATAAATTTTAAAATACATATGAATAATTACATAGAAAGTTTGAATTGGCGCTATGCCACCAAAAAATTTGACACCGATAAGGTCATCCCAGAAGAAGATTTACAAATCTTGCTGGATGCAACCCAACTTAGTGCTTCTTCTTTTGGACTTCAACCCTACCACGTATTTGTGGTAGCGGACAAAGAAATAAGAAGGCAATTAAAAACAGCTTCTTGGGGACAGTCACAAATTACAGATTCCTCGCACGTGCTGGTTTTTGCAAGTAAAATAAGTTTTGGCGCAGAGCTCATAGATAACTATTTAAAAGATGTAAGCGAAACGAGAGAAATACCTATGGAAGGGTTGCGAGGGTACGGAGATTTTATGAAATCCAAATTAGTAGATCTCCCGGATGCGGAAAAAGAAAATTGGGCCGCCAAACAAACGTATTTGGCATTGGGTAATTTACTTTCTGCTGCAGGGGCCTTACAAATAGATGCATGCCCTATGGAAGGTTTTGAACCGGAAACGTATAATAAATTATTAGGCCTAAATGATAAAGGGTTAACCACAACTGTAGTTGTACCCCTGGGGTATCGTTCTGAAGAAGATGAAACCCAACATTACAAAAAAGTAAGACAATCAAAAGAATCTTTATTCACGCATATTTAAAACAATCAATAACAATAATTATTAAATCAAAGTAAATTTAAAATCATGAGAAAAAATGTATTGAGTTTGGCTTTAGCCATAGTTTTTGGAGCATCTGCAACTGCTACGACTCCGGGTGATAGTATAAAAAAAGATGTAAAAGTTGATGAAAGTTCCGTGATGTGGAAAGCCTATAAAGTTACAGGCTCGCACACAGGGTTGGTAAATCTACAAGAAGGTGCACTACTATTTACCGATGAAATATTATCAGGCGGGGAATTTATGGTAGACATGACCAGTCTTCTTGTTACCGATTTAGAAGGGGAATATAAAGGGAAATTAGAAGGACATTTAAAGTCGGACGATTTCTTCGGCATAGAAAACCATACTAGTTCTAAACTTGTTTTTACAAACGTTCAACAAAAAGGTAAAAATTCGTATGAGGTGGTAGGGGATTTAACCATTAAAGGCATAACGAAACCTATTACGTTCGATGTATCTATATATGGAAGTAAAGCTACTGCCTCTCTAAAAATAGACAGAGCCAGCTATGATATTCGTTATGGTTCTGGTAGTTTCTTCGATAACTTAGGTGATAAGACAATTTATGACGAATTTGACCTGGTAGTAGATCTTGTATTCTAAGAAATTATAACGCTTATTAAATCCTGAATATGTAATTATATTCAGGATTTTTTTTTGATACTATCGAAGATTAATTTGAGAGAAATTGGATGTAAACCGCTATTTTTAACCAAAAATTTGACATGTCATTAAAAGCACTAGTTCGTTTGCTTTATTCATTGGTTTTTGCATTACTATTCTTCAGTAGTTGCAGTTCCGGTTTTAATTATTCAATAGATACCACCCTTAACCCTTATAAAATAGCCCCTCTAACAGCTATGTTAAACATTGAAGCCGAAAAACCGGTCAGTGCTACTGTTAAAGTGTTGGGTCCAATCGCTGTGGAACAAACTTTTGAACTCAACGCCACTACTATAGATATCCCTGTCATTGGCTTATACCCTAATGCAATTAATAAAGTGGTAGTTACTTTGGATTATGAAGGCGGTCAGATAAAAGATACTCTTCAAATAACAACCGGGAATCTCCCAACACATTTCCCTAAGATAGTTGTGAATACGCTAGATCGAAGTAACATGGAATCGGGAATGCATGCTTGCGATATCCATTTTGCAAATAAAGGCACCTTTAGTTCGGGGCCAATAATATTTGATGATCAAGGCAAGGTACGTTGGTATTTGGATTTAAGTTTTGCCGGCAAAATGGTTAGTCCATTTCAACGACTTAAGGATGGAACACTTTTAATGGTAAGCAGGAATGTTATTTATGAATTTGATATGATTGGGAAACCCATAAAAGAAACGAGTATAAATTCAAATTATGGCATGCACCACGATGTTTTGGAATTGCCTAATGGTAACTTGCTCATCTGTGTGGGTAAAAAAAATAGTTTTATAACCTTGGAAGGCAAATATGTTACTTCGGACAGTGACTATATAATCCTATTTGATCGCAAGAAATCTAAAGTAGTTAGGGAATGGGATATGGCTAAGCATCTAGATGTGAGCAGGAGTGACCTAAACTTTTTTAGACCTGGTGACTGGCTTCATATGAATGGACTAGCTTTTGATGAAAGAGATAATTCAATTATTGTATCCGGGAAAAACCAGGGGTTGGCAAAAATTTCTTGGAATAATAAGCTACAATGGATACTGGCCCCACAAAGGAATTGGGGGAAATCTGGCAGAGATGGAAAAGGATTCGAAACTGCACCTTATCTGTTAACTGCCGTAGATTCTCTGGGGAAATCTTATTCCAATGAAATTCAGGATGGGCGTGTAAGTAATGATTTATTCGACTTTCCCTGGGGAACACACGCACCAAAACGAATGCCCAATGGGAATCTTTTAGTTTTTGATAATGGCACGTATAGAAATTTTGAAAATAACATTCAATATTCACGAGCCGTCGAATATAAAATAAATGAACAAGATAAGACGGTAGCGCAGGTGTGGCAATATGGTAAAGAAAGAGGGGAGGATTTTTTCTCAACAATTGTAAGTGATGTGGACTATCTCCCCAAATCAAATACTGTTTTGGTTACTTCTGGTTACATAAAAAAAGGAGGGAATTTGTCTGGTAAAATAGTCGAAGTAGATTATGAGACAGGCAAAGAGGTTTTTGAAGCAACCCTCTATTTCAAAAGTGAGAATGGCAATAAATCAAGTTCGTGGGGACAAACAGACATTTTATACAGATCTGAACGATTAGAATTGAAATATTAATTAGTACTATTTGTATTTATCAAATTCCTTTCTATATTTGAAGTCATGAAAAGAAACGCAGTACAAACTTGGTGGTGGAATAACTTACGTCGAATGTCGTGAGCTAAGCACAATTTTAGTACTACTGTACAAAAAGGCTTGTCTATCACGACAAGCCTTTTTGATTTCCAGAAGGTACCTCGTTTCATTTTTAAGACACAATAAGAAGTATAACTTATGAGATATAAACTACAAACACATTATAAAAAGATCCTTGCAGACACCATTACGCCTGTAAGTATCTATTTAAAGATACGAGATAAGTATCCTAATAGTATTCTGCTAGAGAGTAGTGACTACCGGGCTAATGACAATACTTTTTCTTATATCTGCTGTAATCCTATCGCCTCCATTAAAATAATAGATGAAAAAATCATCGAAAAATTTCCCGATGGCACAGAACTCCAGTTAGACATCAAAGAAGATACGGATGTTGCCAGTGTAATTCATGAATTTGCTCAAAAATTTGAGGTCACCAAAAAAGATTTCAAATTCATTAATAATGGCCTCTTTGGTTATATTTCATATGATGCCGTTCGTTATTTCGAAGATATTACAATCACAAAAAAAGAAGGCGCTCTTCAGATCCCGGATATATATTATGCGGTGTATCAAAACATTATTGCCATCAATCATTTTAAAAACGAAGCCTACCTTTTTGCTCATTGCTATGATCAGGAAAGTAATATAGATTTTATTGAACAACTACTGAATACGCGAAATTTTGCCTCTTATAATTTCACAAAAAATGGAGCTCCGGTATCGAATTTGGAGGACGAAGAATACAAAGAACAAGTAAGGCTTGCAAAAGAACATTGTCACCGAGGTGATGTGTTCCAATTAGTACTTTCCAGACGATTTTCTCAAAAATTTAAAGGAGATGAATTTAATGTGTACAGGGCGCTGCGTTCTATAAATCCATCCCCCTATTTATTCTATTTCGATTATGGGGATTTTAAAATTTTTGGCAGCTCTCCGGAGGCGCAGCTTATCGTTAATAAAGGAAAAGCTGAGATTCATCCTATTGCCGGCACTTTTAAACGAACCGGAAACGATGAGGAAGATGCCGAACTTGCCAAGAAATTAACCGAAGATGCCAAAGAAAACAGCGAGCACGTTATGCTGGTAGACTTAGCTAGAAACGACCTCAGCAGAAATGGTAATATGGTGACAGTAGAAAACTACAGGGAAGTTCAATTTTTTTCTCATGTTATTCACTTGGTATCTAAAGTAACAGGTCAAAAGAAAGAGGATATCCCAACATTTAAAGTAGTGGCAGACACATTTCCGGCAGGCACCTTAAGTGGTGCTCCTAAGCATATGGCCATGCAACTTATCGAAAAATACGAAACTACTAATCGGGATTATTATGGTGGCGCCATAGGGTTTATGGATTTCCATGGGAATTTTAATCATGCGATTATGATTCGTACTTTTTTAAGTAAAAATCATGAATTACATTACCAGGCGGGGGCAGGAATAGTAGCAGCCTCCGATCCGGAAAATGAATTACAGGAGACTTATAACAAGTTAGGGGCCTTAACAAAAGCTCTTGAAATAGCTGAAGCACTTTAAAATGAAGAAGATACTTGTTATTGATAATTACGACAGCTTTACCTACAACCTGGTTCATTACTTAAAGGACCTGGGGTGCGAAGTAGTTGTAAAGCGTAATGATCGGTTACGCATAGAGGACGTGGCCTCTTTCGAGAAGATTTTATTATCTCCCGGTCCAGGGATACCAGATGAGGCAGGATTGCTTAAAGAAATTATCTCGACCTATGCGGCCACAAAAAGTATTTTTGGTGTTTGTCTGGGACAACAAGCCATAGGTGAAGTTTTTGGAGGTACCCTTATTAATCTGGATACCGTATATCATGGTGTTTCCAGCACTATTACAATTGTGAAAGATGATCCTTTATTTAAAGATGTCCCTGAAAATATTGAAGTAGGAAGATACCATTCATGGGTAGTTAATCCGGACCTTCCTAAGGAACTAATAGCAACCTCCTTTGATGAAAATGGTCAATTAATGTCCCTGCGACATGCTACATACGATATTTGTGCAGTGCAATTTCATCCAGAATCGGTGTTGACTCCACATGGAAAGAGGATTATTGAAAATTGGTTAAACTCGTAACAATGAAAGAAACACTTAACAGGCTAATCAATCACGAAATTCTTGCCAAGGAAGATGCCAAGCAACTATTAGTGAATATTGCTAAAGCCGACTATAATACCAGCCAGATAGCTGCATTCCTAACGGTTTATATGATGCGCAGTATCACCATTGAAGAGCTAGAGGGTTTCAGAGATGCATTACTAGAACTATGTTTGGCAGTAGATCTACGGGAATTTGACCCTATAGATCTTTGTGGTACCGGAGGAGATGGTAAGGATACCTTTAATATTTCTACGTTGGCCTCTTTTGTTACGGCAGGTGCAGGTATTTTCGTTACTAAACACGGAAATTATGGGGTATCATCTACGTGTGGAAGCAGCAACGTAATGGAATTTCTGGGCATCAAATTTAGCAATGAAGCAGATTTTTTAAGAAGATCTATAGAAAAAGCAGGGATCTGTGTTTTACATGCACCTTTATTTCACCCTGCCATGAAAAATGTAGCGCCTATTCGTCGAGAACTAGGAGTAAAAACATTCTTTAATATGCTGGGACCAATGGTTAACCCGGCATTTCCAAGGAATCAAATTGTAGGGGTATTTAATTTAGAGCTTACCAGAATGTACGGGTATCTTTACCAGAATACCAATAAACGATTTACCATATTGCATGCACTAGATGGCTATGATGAGATATCATTAACAGGGAATACCAAAACAATCTCCAATACAACGGAAGCAATTCTGCGGCCTGAAGATTTTGGCGTGAATACTGTAAGTGAACAAGACATCATGGGTGGGGCAACTATTGCATCATCCGCTCAGATCTTTATGGATATCCTCCAGGGCAAGGGAACCAAAGCTCAAAATAATGTGGTATGCGCCAATGCCGGACTGGCTATAGCTACTGCCAAAGGAATCTCTCCAAAGGAAGGGTTTCAAATTGCAGAAGAATCATTACTTAGTGGAAAAGGATTGGATGCCCTAAGAAAATTACAAGAATTAAGTGCGTAATGGACATACTAGATAAAATAGTAATTAATAAGCGAAAGGAAGTTGCAATTAGAAAACAATTAATTTCCCTGCAACACCTGGAACAAGCAGATCTGTTCAATAGAACTACCAGTTCTTTAAAGAACGTATTAAAGAATAGTTCCACTGGAATTATTGCTGAATATAAACGCAGATCACCTTCTAAATCTGTTATCAATCAAAATGCCTTTATACAAGAGGTGGCACTAGGTTATGAGAATGCAGGAGTATGTGGCATGTCTGTTCTTACCGATGGCCATTTTTTTGGAGGGTCCTTACACGATTTACTAATGGCTAGGGGTACCGTACAAATGCCGCTGTTGCGAAAGGAATTTATAATTGATGAATATCAGATTATCGAAGCAAAAGCTCATGGGGCAGATGTAATTTTGTTGATAGCGGCTATTCTTACAAGGCCAGAAATAGCGCTATTTTCTACACTAGCCCACGAACTTCAAATGGAAGTATTACTAGAGGTCCACAACGAGGAAGAACTAACGCATGCCCTAATGCCAGATTTAGATATGATTGGGGTAAACAACAGAAATTTAAAGACATTTGAAGTCTCCTTAGCAACCAGCACCTCCTTGGTATCTAAAATACCGAATGAGTTTGTAAAAGTCTCCGAAAGCGGCCTTAGTTCCGAAAGTGCTATACAAATGTTACGGCAAGTTGGCTACCAGGGATTTTTAATGGGTGAAACTTTTATGGCTTCTGAAGATCCGGGTAGCGGTGCCGAACAATTCATAAAAAATATGGAGCAATGAAGGTAAAGGTGTGTGGGATGAAGTATTCAGAGAATATGACACAGGTGGCAGCCCTGAGGCCAGACTACCTGGGTTTCATTTTTTGGAAACCTTCAAAACGATATTTCGAAGACACCATCCCTGAGCTAAATGAAGACATAAAAAAAGTTGGAGTATTTGTAGATGCCTCGCAGAAGGAAATACTTCAAAGAATTCAACTGTATAACCTCAATGCAGTCCAACTGCATGGAAAGGAAGATGCACATTATTGCGGACAGTTACGTAAAGATATTACAGCTATTGATCCTAAAATCTCGATAATAAAAGTGTTCTCAATAAAGAATGAGTTTAATTTTGATCTTTTAAAAGAGTTTGAGTCGGTTTGTGATTATTTTTTATTTGATACCAAAGGTGAATTACCCGGAGGAAACGGATTCGTTTTTAATTGGGAGATTCTAAAAAACTATCCCTCCAATACCCCCTATTTTTTAAGTGGTGGTATTGGTCTCAAAGAAACCGATAGACTTCTGGAATTCCTTGGATCGCCAGCCTCGAAATTATGCCATGCCATCGATATAAACAGCAAATTTGAAACCGCTCCAGGGGTAAAAAGCACAGAGATGTTGACTACTTTTATAAATACGGTTAGACAGTTTAATTACACAAATAAAAATTGAAAATGAAAACGTTCCAGGCAGATGAAAAAGGGTACTATGGAGAATTTGGAGGTGCTTTTATCCCAGAAATGCTATACCCTAATACGGAAGAACTCAGACAGAATTATTTAAAGATCATGGAAGAGCCTTCTTTTAAGGAAGAATTTCACCAACTTTTAAAGGATTATGTAGGCAGACCTACCCCCTTGTATTTCGCAAAAAGACTTTCGGAGAAATACAACACTAAGATCTATTTAAAAAGGGAGGATCTTTGTCATACGGGTGCCCATAAAGTTAATAACACCATAGGCCAGATCTTAATGGCTAAAAAATTAGGGAAGAACAGAATCATTGCAGAAACTGGTGCTGGCCAGCATGGGGTAGCTACAGCTACCGTTTGCGCCCTTATGGGGATAGAATGTATTGTTTACATGGGAGAAAAAGATATTGCACGTCAGGCCCCTAATGTTGCCCGAATGAAAATGTTGGGTGCACAGGTACGACCCGCACTCTCAGGAAGCAGAACTTTAAAAGACGCTACCAATGAAGCCATACGAGATTGGATCAATAATCCGGTAGACACTCATTATATAATTGGATCCGTAGTAGGACCACATCCCTACCCGGATATGGTAGCTCGTTTTCAATCTGTTATTTCTGAAGAAATAAAATGGCAATTAAAAGAAAAAGAGGGCAAGGAAGACCCGGATTATGTAGTAGCCTGCGTAGGTGGCGGAAGTAATGCTGCCGGGGCCTATTATCATTATTTAGATAATGAAGCTGTGGGCATTATTGCTGTTGAAGCAGCGGGGAAAGGAGTACAATCTGGTGAAAGTGCGGCAACGTCAGCATTGGGTAAAGTAGGAATCATCCATGGGAGTAAAACCCTGTTGATGCAAACTGCAGACGGACAAATTACAGAGCCCTATTCCATATCGGCGGGGTTAGACTATCCCGGAGTAGGTCCCATGCATGCTAATTTATACCAATCTGGCAGAGGCGATTTTATTTCTATTACGGACGACGATGCTATGAAAGCCGGACTCCTGGTTTCACAATTAGAAGGGATTATTCCTGCTATTGAGACCTCCCATGCTTTTGCCATATTCGATCATAGAAAGTTTCAACCAGAAGATGTAATTGTTATCAATTTATCTGGGCGAGGAGATAAAGACCTTCAAACCTATATAGATTATTTTAATCTCTAGGCACCGTTTAAAAATAATATAGTTACTGTTATAGAACCCCCTATGAATAGAATACAGCAAAAATTACAAGAAGATAAAAAACTTATCTCTATCTACTTTACAGCAGGGTATCCGGCTTTGGAAGATACTGCTACTGTGATCATGGAACTGGAACGATGCGGCGTAGATATGATCGAAATTGGACTCCCTTTTAGTGATCCATTAGCAGACGGCCCAACTATTCAGGAAAGCTCTACCATTGCTCTAAAAAACGGAATGACAACAGAATTGTTATTTGAGCAATTACAAGATATCCGGAAATCGGTATCTATCCCGTTAATTGTTATGGGCTATTTTAATCCTGTTTTGCAATACGGCGTAGAGGCATTCTGTAAAAGATGTGCAGAAATAGGTATCGATGGCTTTATCTTACCAGATCTGCCACTGGATGTATATCAGGAAGAATATGAGGAATTTTTTAAGAAATACGGACTTATAAATATTTTTCTAATCACCCCGCAAACTAGTGACAAAAGAATAAAACAAATAGATGAAGGCTCTGACGGATTTATCTATATGGTAAGTTCAGCCAGTACTACAGGGGCTAAAGAAGGTTTTGAAGAGGAACAAAGAGCCTATTTTCAGCGTATCGCAAAGATGAATCTTAAAAATCCTCAAATCGTTGGTTTTGGGATCAGCAATGCACAGACCTTTCAACAAGCTACCGAATTTGCAAAAGGAGCCATCATTGGATCGGCTTTCATAAAATGGCTCACAAACAAAGGAACCAGCGCTATAGCCTCTTTTATTGAAACCCTTAGACCCTGACTATGAATTTGTTTTCAAATCTTAAAATAATATTTCTTTTGTGTCTTACGCTAGGATTGGCACCTTACTTCCCGGAACCACATATTTGGGGTAAACTAAAATGGATAGCCGGAGGCGCTGTTGGCATGGCACCTATGGATTGGTTCGATACCGTTTTTCATGGATTTCCATTTCTATTGCTGATACGAGCCTTGTTTTTAAAATTTAATACTGTAGTTTCCCGAAAAGATAGAAATGTCTAAATTTAGCAACCATCTAGCACACTCTTTTATGTACAAAATAAGCTGTTTTCTTTTAGTGGTTTTAAGTAGTATCAATGCCTTCTCACAAGATGAGGTGCAACTCAAATCGCAAGTGAGGCATACTATTGATGAATTAATAGACTTTGTAGCCATCCCAAATGATGCGCTGGAACATGCAGATATTAACCGAAATATTACCTGGTTAACAGAGAAATTTATCGAAAGAGGGTTTAACACCTCTGTATTACCTACCCAAGGGGAGTCGCTTTTTTTTGCAGCCTTACCCATGGTGGATGAAAAACCAACTATCCTTTTCTACATGCATTTTGATGGTCAGTCTATAGACCCTGCCAAATGGGATCAACCCAGTCCGTATAAAGTTGTCCTAAAAGCTCCGGAGGCCGATGGTTTTAAGACCATTCCTATGACCGATTTAAAAGAAGACATTAATTATGATTGGCGACTTTTTGGACGCTCTACCTCGGATGACAAAGGGCCCATTGTGATGTTTTTGAATACCATAGATCTGTTGAAAAAGAATAATCAGGCCATCCCATTTAATGTCAAAGTAATTCTGGATGGGGAAGAGGAAAAAAGCAGTAAACCGTTACCCGCGGCAGTGAAAGAATTTAGTGATCTTCTGGAAGCCGATTTTTTAGTCATTAATGATGGCCCGGTGCATAGTTCAGGAAAACCTACGGTGATATATGGCTGCAGGGGTATTACTTCATTAAGTCTCACCACATATGGACCTTTAAAACCTCAGCATAGCGGGCATTATGGAAATTATGCTCCTAACCCTGGCTTGAAGTTAGCACGATTGCTTACCAGCATGAAGGACGAGGATGGAAGAGTTACCATTCCCGGGTATTATGATGGTATCCAGATCGATGATAAAACAATGACCATTTTAAAAAGCGTCCCGGATGATATAACTACTATAAATGACCAGCTGGCCATAAAAACTCCTGAAAAAGTTGGGTCTTTTTATCAGGAAGCACTGCAATACCCGTCTTTAAATATTCGTGGATTGGGTTCTGCCTGGATTGGAGAGAAAGCCAGGACCATTGTACCTTCTGAAGCAACGGCCGAAATAGATATACGCCTGGTACCAGAGACCGATGGTGCCCGATTAAAAAAATTGGTGAAACAACATATAGAAAAACAAGGATTTTATATTACAGATAGTATTCCTTCCAGGGAAGACCGCCGTAAGTATGATCATATAATCACCATAAAGGAAGGGTCTGTTACCGATTCTTTTAGAACAGATCTAGATAACCCCTATGGAGATTTTATAGTAAAATCTATCGGGGATACCTTTCAAGAAAGTGTGGTTCAAATACGAATAATGGGAGGAACCGTGCCCATTGCGCCATTTATTAATGAATTACAAATCCCTGCATTTATAGTACCCCTGGTGAACCCGGATAACAATCAGCATAGTCCAAATGAAAATTTGAAGATTGGGCAAATAGCTTATGGGATCAAAACATTTTATAGCATACTCTCCAACAAACTCTAAGGTAGTTTTTGATTAAAAAAATAGGGAACGTACTATATACTCGATGATGATGATTTGTAAAACCTGTCTTCACCTAAGAGCTCATTAATATTGTACCAAAATACTTTGGTAGTGAAATTAGTTTTAGTAGAAATATTTTGAAGTTCGTTCTGTGCTTTCCTAACTAATTCTTTTTTGTCGCCCACCGCAAGATCTGTTAAATTCATATACGCCATATCCCAATTTTCGAAGATCCGTTTGGGGGCTATACCTTTCGACAAAACATTCGCAAACGTATGTCGCCTGTCTTTTTTTATTTTAAAATACAGTTCTTCCACGTATTCCTTTTTCCCTTCCAGAATTTGGATAAAATATCCATTATCAAAGATGAGACACCCGGTGATATCTAGCGAAGAATTAAATTCTTTTGCAGTTTTGACAATCTCATATACATCGTTTGGTGTTATATCTTCGATGGCTTTAGAGCGGTAGGTTAGTTGATACACTTTCACATGTATAGATTTCTTTCGTTTTCAGATTGGGCGGCACTAGGCGGAGTTTCGGCTTGCATTAATATTTCCGTATAAGGACCGAGTTACGATTTTCTCATAGAGTTCATTAAAATCGGTTTTCTGTCCAATTTTATGCAAGGCGTATTGCTGAATCACCAACAATGGCAACACAATATTTTCCCGTATCTTAATTGATTCTCTCGACACAGATTCGTTCTCCATCAATATTTTAAAATTACTAATTTTTAATAACATTTCCTTAGACAAGTTATATTCTGCATGCAACAAGCTCCAGAATTCTCCATATTCGGGATCTTCTTTCATATAACTGGTAAGTTCAAAATAGCATTTAGATAAAGACATCATACTATTTAGCATTAAGGCCTCAAAAAATGGGACTTCACGATAGAGTTTTTTAACCTCTCGTAATCTTCCCTGTTGTATAAGTGCTTGTATGGCCGTTCCTATTCCAAAATAGCCCGGTACATTTTGCTTTAACTGACTCCAGGATCCCACAAAGGAAATAGCTCTTAGATCTGTTAGTTCTAGCTTCGCTTTCTTACCGCGTTTTCCCGGCCTGCTTCCAATATTTGCCTTTGTGTAATATTTTAAGGTACTTCTATTCTCCAGATAAGGAATAAACATCGGATGCTCCTTTAGCGCTTCATACTTTGAAAAACTAAGCTCCGACAATTCCTCGATGAGTTTACGGGATTCACTAGAAATGATATGTTCCTTTCCAAAGAGGTTATTAGATAACCCGGCAGTTAACAGTTGTTCTGAATTATGAATAAACTGTTCTTTGGTGCCATAGGTGCTGGTGATGGTCTGGCCCTGTATTGTTAACTGAATTTCATTATTGGCAATGTCTTTGGTTTGCGCGGCATAAAAACGGTGTGTTTTGCCACCACCACGTGCCGGAGGTCCTCCCCTACCATCAAAGAATATAGCATCTATTCCATTTTTAGCACATACCTTAGAAAGATTTTCTTTGGTCTTAAAAATAGACCAGTTTGCCTTTAAATAACCCCCATCCTTAGTGCCATCAGAGAATCCAAGCATAATGGTTTGTTTGTTGTTTCGACGTTCTAGATGTTCTCTGTATAAGGGCAAGTCGTATAATTGTTGCATAATAGCCTCAGAACTATCCATGCCTAACATGGTTTCGAAAAGAGGTACAATATCGAATGTAATGGCATTGCTTTCCCAACCACACCATCGGAATAAACCGAATACGAATAGCACAGAAAAAATGTCCTCAGAATTACTAATGATATATCGGTTACAACCGTCCTGACCATTTAAATCCTGAATTTCTGCTAGTTGTGAAATGTTGTTAATAGTATCTATTACGATTTCGTCTGTATAATCACTAGCATTAATGGTCAACCGTTTATGAAGTAACAACTCAATAAGTTTTGCCTCCTCTAATTCTTCTAAACTTTCAGAAATTATACCATTCTTTTTAAGTACTTCTTCTACAACTAAATAATGTTTACTATGATCTTGTCTAATGTCTAAGGTTGCAAAATGTGTGCTAAAAATTCGCACTTTATTTATTAACAGATCCAGGTCTTCGAGATACAACTCCTGGTACTGCTCTATCAAAGAAGTTCTAATGATCAGTAAAGGTCCTATGATGTTCTCATACCCAACAGATCTCGTAGGATCGAACATGGCCATGTACAATTGTTTCTGGAGATCGTTTAGTGGTTGCTGCACCTCCTTAAAAGTGAGTTTTTTTCGTAGTTTTTTAAGATCATTATAATAACATTTCATTAAGGTGATCCGAAGTTCATTGGCTACCTCTTTTGTTATATCGGCTGTCACATATGGGTTACCATCTCTATCACCTCCCGGCCAAAAACCAAGTTTTAAAATATTATAATTCTCAAAATCCTCATTGCGAACATTACTCTTTATGTACGCGTATAATTCGCCAACCGCATCATAATAAACGTTTCTTAGTATATAAATGATGTTCTTAGCTTCATCTAAAGGAGTGGGTTTCTTTGCATTTATAAGGGAGGTTAAACCCAATTGTTGCAGCACCACATCAATATCATTTATTTTGTCTTCCAAAATTAAATTTCTCAGTTCCTCAATAATATCCAGAATGGCAGGGGTATAAAATTGGGTTGGGTGTGCTGTTAATACAATGCGTGCACTAAAAGTGGCTAATTGTTTCGAAACCTTATTCCATTTCTTGTTTTTATTTACGAGCTGAAAATAGTCTTTAATAGTCCTGGAATCAGTATGTTCATGCAACCTTGGAAAAGCGGCATCTTCCACACTATCGTATAGCACTACTTGTCTTTCTACATACTGAATGATGCGAAACATAAAATCTATTTGATCTTTTTCAGATTCTAAACTGACATAGTTCTCAAAAAATTCATTGAGGATCTCTTGTGGATTTTTGCCTGACTGAAGCCCTTTCTCACATTGATAAAATAAAAGGGGTATTAATGTCCCTACATTTTCAATATTTTGATAAGGCAGGTTTAAGAACAAGCTATTGTAGACATAGAACTTATTCTTAACAGATTTCTTAAACTCTTCTAATCGTTGTGACTGTGGCATAAAAAATAATAATTCTGTTTATTCTAACATCTCTTCTAAAAGAGAGTCAATTTGTGACCCTAAATATCTGCATTATTAAATAAGTCCTGAGCAGAATAGCAGTAAATAACAAATTTAATTGTCTTTACAACAAAACTAACAGTGTTCACAACATACTTTGCCAAAATACTAACGTAGCTAGTACATTTAAGTATTATTAAAAAGAAATAATTGTTTTCATTTTCATATAGTGTTCTCGTAAAAGGGTCTTGTTTTAAAAACAAGGCCCTTTTTTAATGTCTTTTCTAAAAATAAGGTTGGTATTGCAACACTCTAAAATCTAATGTATTAAAATTAGGGTTCTCGTTTTTTAATCTTTTATACAAAGGGAAACTTCCTACAGCCCTATTAGCGGCACCAGAAGGAGCGGTAAGCGAGATAGTAGTAATACGTCTAGAGGTAAATTTTAAAGTAAACTCATGAATTCTGGGAACGTCGCTTGAAACAGGAGTTAATAAAAGCCCTCCAGATTTTAAGTGTTTCCTGAAAAAATATTCGGGTCCGTTTTTACTGTTGCCACCGGTGAACAAAATGGTATCAATATTTGGGTAGTCTTGCAAATACCCTAAGAGATTTCTCAGTGTACAATCTTGCATTCCAATATCCGAAGCATCTATTTTAGAACGTTGTGCACTAGCAACAATATCGCAAATTCCAATTTTCCGCTCTTTTAGAAACTTTTTGCGTTGGTTAATAGCCTCAAGAGTATTTTCATACGTCAGATTAAGATTAAATATCTTTTCTAAAATGGGCCATAACTGTCCGTCTATACTGCCGTAACAAAAATTAACATCCCCTTGCTTTAAATTCCCCTGGGTAAATCGCGGAGGGGGTAAAGTTCCAACGATCAACTTCGTGGCCTCAGGGAACAAAAATGGTTCGTACGGATGTGTGTGTAAAAACAATCAAAAAGGTTTAAAATGCTATAGATTGGCACCCCTTAAGATACACTAAAAGTTGATTGAAAATAAAGAAATAAATGGGATATGAAGTAAAGGCCTAGTCTATTCTGAACTCAAGTAAGACCTGTCCTTGTTCATCAATATTTAATACGTAGGTATATAGCCCAATAGGAAGTGGTGTCTCCCCAACAAAATCGATTGGCTGCAAAACATAAACTTCTTCACCAGAAGTAATTTGAATGTAGGCGTATTGATAAGCGGTTTCATATTCCTGGTACTCCGAAAAACCATCAGGATCAATTTCCATATAAACCTCAGCCTGATCTCCTACTTGTACCTCATCAAAAATAAGACTACTCGCATTCTGTATTCTTATGTTTACTGCGATTACTTCGTCATCTACGTCAGTACAACCAAGAGTAATGGTGGCAAGGGCTAGGAAAAAAACATATATATGTTTCATCGGCTTACTTTTAATTATTACATGCTATAGCAATAAAACGCTGGCTTTTGAAAAATATTCTATCTTATAAAAACAGGTTGATTCTCTTTAAGGGTATGCTCCTTACTAAAGAGGTAATCATCAGAGGTAAATCCTCTGATATCCTCTAGAGTAGTTGCCCCACTATCTAGTATATATCGCACCATAGACCCACGGGCTTTTTTGGCAAAAAAACTGATCACCTTTAGCTTATCATTTTTCCAGTCTTTAAAAATTGGAGTGATGACAGGAACCTTTAATTTCTTTGCATCTATAGCACTAAAATATTCATTGCTGGCCAGATTAATAAAAAGTTCATCATCTGCAAGTTCATTATTTAATGAATTGGTGAGGTTGGCTTTCCAAAATTCATACAAATTCTTTTTTCTCCCTAATTTAAGCGATGTCCCCATTTCCAAACGATAGGGCTGTATTAGATCCAAAGGCTTTAAAATACCATATAGACCAGATAAAATTCTCAGGGTATCCTGCAACGTACTTAACTTATCCTCAGAAATGGTATAAGCATCTATTCCCTGATATACGTCTCCATTAAAAGCATACAAAGCGGGTCTGGCATTTTCTATTGTAAATGGAGTACTAAATTGTTGATTGCGCTCCCAGTTGAGAGCTGCTAATTGCGATGAAATATCCATTAACTGCATGAGGGCTTTAGGTTTCTTTTTGGCAAGAACCTTATTTATTTTTTCTGATTCCTCAATAAACGCAGGGATTGAATGTTGTTTAGTGGGAATTTCAGTTTCAAAATCGAGCGATTTTGCCGGAGAAATAACAATCTTCATTTTATTACATTTTGCAGTTAAAATTAAACGTAATTTCTGGAATGTGCAGCTACTAAAGCTAATAGTTTTTGATACTTCTATCGAAAGATCTTATACTATTGACTATGCTTTGCATAGTGTCGCCATTTCTCAATGCACAAGGTCATGTCTTCGGGGATTTCAGAATCAAATCGCATCTTTTTGCCAGTCACAGGATGCACAAACCCCAGAGTCTTCGCATGTAATGCCTGCCTGGGAAGCACTTTAAACGCGTTGTCTACAAATTGCTTGTACTTTGTAAAGGTGGTCCCCTTTAAGATTTTATCTCCTCCATAGCGTTCATCATTAAATAGTGTATGTCCTATATATTTCATGTGAACTCTGATCTGATGCGTTCTACCTGTCTCCAATTGGCAAGATACCAAGGTTACGTATCCCAGACGCTCTATGACCTTATAATGCGTTATCGCTTCTTTCCCCTGATCACCATCGGGAAAAACCTGCATTTGTAACCTATTCTTTGGGTTCCGTGCAATATGACCTTCTATTACCCCTTCTTCTTCTTCAACATTACCCCACGCTATAGCAATGTATTCTCGCTCACTGGTTTTATCAAAGAACTGCTTGGCCAAATGGGTCATTGCTGTATCAGTTTTGGCAACCACAAGCAATCCGGAAGTATCCTTATCTATCCGATGTACCAATCCCGGACGGCCACTGCTATTTTCCGGAAGGTCCTGAATATGATTAGCCAGGGCATTCAGCAAAGTACCTGAATAGTTACCATGGCCAGGATGCACTACCATCCCCGCCGGTTTATTGATCACCAATAATGAATCATCTTCAAATACAACATCAAGAGGAATGTCCTCAGGTTTTAATAAAAATTCATAAGGCGGATGCTCAAACAGCACCTTTACCTCATCCCCTGCTTTTACTTTGTAGTTCTGTTTTACAATGGTATCATTCACCCATATATTACCTCCTTTTGCAGCCTGCTGTATTTTATTGCGGGTTGCATTTTCTATAAAATTCATGAGGAATTTATCTACGCGTAAAGGTTCTTGACCTTTAGAGGCAACAAAACGATGATGTTCAAAAAGATCATCTTCATTGGGTTCGGAAGTTGTTACAGGTGCCATACCTTATTCTGAGTTGGCTTTCAACCTGGCGCTGCCTGTAATTGAACCATTCCCACAAATGAGCTCAATTTTTGATGTTTTAGGTAATTTATCCCCAGGACTTATATTTTTACCTTTAAATTTTATGTAGTACACCATGTCCTTTCCTAATTGGTCTATATAAGTAACACGTTGCACATCCAATCCTACTGCCCGTAGCATCGAAGTGGCATTGCGTTGTGTTACCTGAACTATATTAGGAACTGTTACCTTTTTATATCCCGATGGATTCACGGTAATATAGATCTTACGGTCTTCTTTTACTTTGTCCCCTGCTAATGGGTTTTGTTCAATAATAGAAAATCTGGGGTACTCCGGATTATAATTTGCAGAATCTAACACCTCATATCGCAGGTTTGCGCCCTCAATAGTTTCGCGCATATCCATAACGGTCATCCCGGAAAGATCTGGTACTTCCACAAGTTCCCCATGATTGGTAGAACCCTTTAACCATTCAAATGTCAACAAGGATATCAGTATCAAAACAATAAAGGCGATACCTATATTGATCAATAATGTTCTACTGCGAAGAAAATTTAAAAAATCCCTCATAAGTTTGTTTAATAGCCTCGCAAAGATAGGAAACCCAATGCTTTTTTCTTTACTTTGATTCTGTTATCGCAAAACATCTTAATTTGAATTGCAGGTAATAATTGTTAATCTATACAAATGAATATTGCAATCATAATGGGAGGGTACTCCAGTGAGTTTAAAATTTCATTACTCAGTGGCAATAATGTTTACAAACATCTCAACCGTCAAAAATATACTCCATACCGCATCCATATATGTACGGATAAATGGGTGTATGTAGATGATAACAGTATCGAATATTCTGTAAACAAGAGCGATTTTACAGTGGAAGTACGTGGAAATACAATTAAATTCGATTGTATATTTAATGCCATCCACGGTACTCCTGGGGAAGACGGACTTATGCAATCTTATTTTGAATTATTGGGAATACCACAGACCTCTTGTGACCATTACCAGGCGGCGTTAACATTCAATAAAAGAGATCTCCTGAGTGTCTTAAAACCTTATGGCATAAAAGCGGCAACATCTTTCTACGTAAATAATGGCGATAGTATAGACGAAGATGGTATTGTTGCTAAAGTGGGTCTTCCATGTTTTGTGAAGGCAAATAAAGCAGGGAGCAGCTTTGGTATAAGTAAGGTGTATAAAAAAGAACACATAGAGGCTGCTTTAAAAAAAGCGTTTCAAGAGGATGATGAAGTTATCATCGAATCCTTTCTTGAAGGTACTGAGGTATCGGTGGGGGTGTTAACATACAAGGGAGCAACCACAGTATTACCCATTACTGAAATTGTAACGGAGAACGATTTTTTTGATTATGAAGCCAAATATGAGGGTAAATCCACAGAAATTACACCGGCCAGAATCTCTGAAACCGAAAAGAACAATGTGATTCAGTTTGCCAAACTTGCCTATGAAGTTTTAAAAATGAAAGGATATACGAGAAGTGAATTTATTCTTATTAATGAAGTCCCCTACATGTTAGAAATGAATACCACGCCAGGACTTACAGATCAAAGTATCTTACCCCAACAAGCTATGGCAGAAGGCATATCTATGCCAGAACTATTTGAAAGCGCCATTGAGGAAGCTTTAAGGTAAAAATAAGTACCTTTAAATAATAAAATTTATTTCGGTTATAATGAGACGTGCTATTTTCCCGGGGTCATTCGATCCCATTACTTTAGGCCATTTCGACATCATAGAGCGAGGTATACACCTCTTCGATGAAATCATCATCGCAATTGGCACAAACGCGGATAAAAGTTACATGTTCTCAGAAAAAGAAAGGATAGCCTTTATTACAGAAGCCTTTAAAGGGTTCCCAACAGTAAAAGTAGATACCTATAAAGGACTCACTATCGATTACTGTAAGAAAGTAGATGCCCAGTTCATCCTGCGAGGTTTAAGAAATCCGGCGGACTTTGAGTTCGAAAAAGCCATTGCGCATACCAATAGAAAACTTTCAGGTATTGAAACAGTTTTTTTACTAACCTCGTCGGGTAAGTCTTACATTAGCTCTTCCATTGTACGAGATGTAATCCGTAATGGGGGTGATTATTCTTCCTTGGTTCCAGACACTGTAGTTTTTTCTCCCAAATAATCGTCATATAAGGCATCCCCAACAGAATTAAAATCCATTTTTCCTCCGTAGTATATTAAATTAATTGTTTTGTCGTTAGTATATGTTGTAAGTTTTTTCTTACTTTATCATCTATTTTGTACGATTTCCATACGTAATTGCGTACACACAACTAGTTTTAACAGGTTCACAACAATCATTGAGTATTAATGAATAATCGGAATACTTTAGTAAGAAATTACGACATAATGCTGCGTGGAAACCCTACAGTTACTAATAACTACCTTATCAAACAGCTGCCTTTGGCAACTGTTTATCTCAATAGAAAATTTGAGGTAGTCTATGTTTCTGATAAATGGATCGATGATTTTAACTTTGCCAAAAGAAATGTACTGGGACAAAAACTAGATACCCTTTTTGATGGTATAGATGCAGAATGGAAAAAAGTTCTCAAAAATTGTCTGTTGGGGAAAGTATCCGATAAAGGGCTGCAACACCGCCTTGCTAAAGACGATGAGGAACAATGGTTCGAATGGATTAATATTCCATGGTACGACGAAAAAGAGAATGTAATAGGGGTCATTATTCAAACCGAAGATATTACTCACCGTATTCAAAGCGAGCTAAAAGTAGAAAAATTAGAAATTCTACTCGATCAAAAATCAGCCTCTACAAAAATTGGAAGTTGGGAATATGATGTAGTCAGGAATAAATTAACCTGGTGCAGTATCACCAAGGACTTACATGAGGTGGTACAAAATTACGTACCCAATATGGATACTGCCATTAACTTCTACAAGGAAGGTTTTAGTAGGAATTCTATCGCCATGGCCGTAGATAAAGCCATTGCAACCGGTCAATCCTGGAACGAAACATGTCAGTTAATAACGGCCAAAGGCAGGGAAATTACCGTGGTTGCTGCCGGAAAGCCCATTTTTAAAGGCAAAAAATTAATAGGGCTTGTGGGCACTTTTCAAGACATCTCCAATACTATTGAAACGGCCTCTAAAAACAAACAGCAAGAACGTCATTTCAAAAGTATATTCAATTCTTCTTACCAGTTCACAGGTATTTTAGATATTCATGGTACCTTCTTGGAAGTAAATGAAACTGCACAAAAATTTGCCGGATTAGAAGAAAGTGACATCATTGGCAAAAAATTCTGGAATGCCTATTGGTGGCCTGTCCCGGATTACGTAAAAGATGGTTTAAAACAAGTTGTAAAGGCCGCCGCTCAGGGGGAATTTATGCGTAGTGAAATAGTGGTACTCGACAAGAATAAAAATCCGATTCCGGTGGATTTTAGTATAAAGCCTGTTTATGACGAAGATCACAAGATCGTTTCCTTGCTTGCCGAGGGGCGTATGATTAAAGAAATGGTGAAAGCCAGGCGAGAACTCAAAGTAAGTGAACAGAAATTTAGGGCACTCTATGAACTATCTCCTATTAGTTATATTCTTAGTGATTTTGAAACGGGCGAGATATTAGACTTTAATAGCTCCTTTGAAGAGACAACAGGTTACAATAAAAAACATTTAGGATCTTTGTTAATACGAGACATCCTGGTTAAAGTTCCAAAGCGAAAATCAACTCAAATCATTAAAGATCTGACTACTAAGAATTATTTTGGCCCAGAAGAACAACAATATATAAAGAAAGACGGCTCAAAATTCCCTGTTTTGGTCAGTGGTTCTTTAGTTGGAAATAAAAAAGGTAGAAAATTACTTTGGTCCACAGCACAAGACATAACGGAGAGTAAGCACTCTGAGCAACGTATTATCGAGGAAAAAATATTATTAAAAACACTGATCGATAATCTACCGGTGAATGTTTACATAAAGGATTTAGAATCGAGAAAAACATTGGTAAATAAGGCCGAAATGGAGTATTCGGGGATAAAAGATGAATCAGAAATTATTGGGAAAAATGATTTTGATTTATACGAAAAGACTTCTGCGAAAATCTCTATGGATGAGGATGTGAAAATCTTCAAAACACTTAAACCCATGCTTTCGCAAGAAACCATCAGCGTAAAACCAGATGGCACCACCACTTATTTCCTCAGTTCTAAAATTCCGTTACTCGATGATGAAGGAAATGCCAAAGGATTAATTGGAATAAGCCTGGACATTACAGAACTAAAAAGAAAAGAAGAAGAACTTCGAGGTCTAATTAATGTGACCTCGCTCCAGAATAAGAAGCTCATAAACTTTGCGCATATTGTATCGCACAATCTTAGGTCGCATACGGCCAATTTCTCCATGTTACTAGACTTCTTGGTTAGTGAAGAAGATCCTGAAGAAAAAAACAGAATTGTTACTATGCTTATGGAAGCTTCTGACAATCTATTGGAAACCTTGGAAAATCTAAATGATGTTGTAGCTATAAGTACGAACGTTAATCTCGACAAAAAACCAATGATTCTCAATGATAAAATACTGGCAGTAGAACAAAACCTGACTGCTTTTCTCAAAAATAATAATGCTATAATCATAAATGAAGTTGAGGACAATCTGAAAGTAAACGTCGTTCCTGCGTATTTAGAAAGTATTTTAATGAATTTTATCACCAATGCAGTGAAGTATAAAGATCCCATGAGAAAACCGGTGATCAGAATTTCGGCTAAAAAGAATAAAAAGTATACTATAATAAGCATAAAAGATAATGGACTCGGCATAGACATGGAGGAACATGGAGAGAAGTTATTTGGGATGTATAAGACCTTTCACAATAATCCTGAAGCCAGAGGCATAGGCCTGTATATCACCAAAAATCAGATTGAGGCTATGAATGGAAAAATTCTGGTAGATAGCGAAGTAGGAAAGGGAACCACATTTAATATTTATTTTAATGGAAAAAATTAATACGATTTGTATTATAGATGATGACCCTATAACTGTTTTTGGGATAAAAAAAATGCTTAATTCAATAGGGGTTGCAGAACAAATAAAAACCTATGTCAATGGCAAACAGGCCATAGATTCAATTACGGCCATGGTCGAAAACAAGGAAGAAATCCCTGAGGTTATATTTTTAGATATTAACATGCCCATTATGGATGGGTGGCAATTCCTGGAGAAGTTTATAGCGCTACCCATTGAGAGAAAAATTAAAATAAATATAGTAACCTCATCTATTGATCCTTACGACAAACAACAATGGGAACTTTATAACGCCAAAACACATCATGTGGTTGCTTTTAACAACAAACCTATCCGGAAAGGAGATATTATTGAAATTACCAAAGCAGCTTAATCATTGTACTCAAAAAATAAAATGTAGTCCGGTATATACTCCTGAAAAATCTACCTACCGTATTCCTGGGTGAAATAGTTATCTAATCGCCATTAAAGAGTATTCGAATATTGGTATAGGAATTCTCCAAAGCCTTCTTAATCTTATTAGGTCCTTTCCATTTCACTTTCTCTATACCCTCGTTTTTCTGACCTTTTAATTTGCCTTTATAGGATGTCTTCATAGCAAACCAATGCACTTCCTTTAATTTATACTTGCCATTTTTTTTAAACACATGGTACGTGGTCTTTAAAAAGTTTTCAATCTTAAGACCTTCTACTGCTGTCTCCTCCTCAACTTCGCGCAAGGCACACTCTTCTATAGTTTCTCCTTTATCTAATTTCCCTTTGGGCAAATCCCATTTATCTTTTCGATAAATAAAAAGAACCTTCCCTTCTTTATTGGTTACTACACCCCCAGCTGCAATTTCTAAAGGTATTTTCTTGGTAAACTTCTTTAATATCTCCTCATGGTTTGGATGATAGATATAAGCAATCTCCAACTTTTTCTTAGCTAAAGCATCAATGGCACTATTAATAGCTTCCTCATTAAGTAGAAAATATTCGCCGTTAACAGTTTCAGAGAGCTTGTTTGTTAAAACTAAAGGGGCGTCATTAACAAAAACTTTATACATTTGTGACATGATTTTGGACAAGCACACGGCATCAAAAACCGCAGAACTCCTTCTGCAAATTAATGCAATTAAGTTGAGACCCGAAAATCCATTTACATGGGCTTCTGGTTGGAATTCTCCGATATATTGTGATAATAGAATACTTCTTTCATATCCCATCATTAGAAACTATATCAAAGAAGCTATTGCCAAACAAGTGGAGGACTTGTATGGCAAGCCAGATATCATTGCCGGTGTGGCAACAGGCGCTATAGGCATAGGTGTCTTAGTGGCCGAATATTTAGGACTCCCATTTATATATGTAAGACCCGAAGCGAAATCGCATGGAAGACAAAATAAAATTGAGGGCATCTTAGAACCCGATAAAACCGTGGTTGTAATAGAAGACCTCATTAGTACCGGGAAGAGCAGTCTTAACGCAGTAGATGCCTTGGAAGAAGGTGGTGCTAAAATTAAAGGAATGATTGCGATATTCACATATGGTTTTGATGTTGCGGTTGAAAACTTCGAGAATAAAAAAGTAGAGTTACACACGTTAAGTGATTATGAAAATTTAATTTCACTGGCCTCTGACTCAAATTATATCAAAGAAAATCAGTTACAAACCCTTATGGAGTGGAGAAAAAATCCTTCACAATGGAAACCCTGAAATTATGCACATAGAAACTCCCAAGAAAACTATCTCAAAAAGCAACGAAGAAGTTTTTAATTTTCTTTCTGATTTAAAGAATTTCGAACAGCTAATGCCAGAGTCTATCGATAAATTCGAGATCATAGATGAAAACACTTTTTTGTTTGCCTTAAAAGGAATGCCAGAAATTGTTTTAAAGCGAAAAGAGCAAGTCCCTTTTGAAAAAATTGTATTAGGTGCCGCAAGCGAGAAACTGCCATTTACACTAAGTGCTCATATTTCCGAGGGGAACAATAACGAAAGTGAGGTATTGCTTAGTTTCGAGGGCTCATTTAACGCAATGATGGCGATGATGATCAAAAATCCTATCACCAACTTCATGGGAACATTATCAGAGAATCTGAGTAACATGTAGTATACAACTACTAATGTAACACTCGGTTTTCCATATTTAATACTGAATACGTATCTCCTTAAGGGCATATTCATGAGTAGTTCCGTCATCAAAAGCTACTTGTAATTTCCCTGATTTAGAAACCCCTCGTATAAATCCCTGAACTAGTTGACCCTTTAATTCAAAAGTGGATAGTATGTCTTTCCTGAATAACAATTCATGATAGCGTTTTTCAATAAATTCTACACCCTTGTTCATAAGATTATGAAATACCAATTTCATATTCTGCATAATGGTTTCTAGCAAGAAATCTAAATCGTGCTTCGTACTAGTCAGGAGTTTTAATGATGATACTTTTGGTAGATCCCCAAATGATTCCTGGTTCACATTCAACCCAACTCCTAAAACAGAACGATGAATTAAATTACCTTTTAAGGTGTTCTCTATTAATATGCCACCTATTTTAGTATTCCCTGACAGAATGTCGTTAGGCCATTTAATTGCCAGATCAGGAATATTCAACGCTGATAAGGCATCATAAATAGCCAGCGAAGTTGCCATAGAAATCATAAACTGTGATGCTATAGGCCATCCATCAAACTTTTTTAAAATACTAAAGGTTAGGTTTTTACCACCTTCAGAGATCCATTTTGTGCCGGCTTGCCCCCTGCCCAACAACTGTTCTTTAGCAACCAAAACAGTATAATCATTCAATAGCTCGTCGGCAATTAATCTTTTAAGATGAAGATTCGTAGAGTCCGTGGCATTAACTTTGATTATAAACATGGGAATTAAGCTAAGTATACAACTACAATGTTATGTTAAAAACAATGGTTATAGAAACAAAAAAATAATAACTTTGTAAAAATTAAAAAATTTGAATGCAGGAACGGAATACTAGCGCAGATGAGTTAATAGCTTTAATATTACATGGAATTGAAGAAGTCAAAGGGCATGACACCAATTTACTGGACCTTAGAGAAATAGAAAACACTGTTTGTGACTACTTTGTAATATGTAATGGTACCTCCAATACGCATGTAAATGCGATCGTAAATTCAATTCAAAAAACAGTTAGTAAAGGCATTAAAGATAAACCCTGGCATGTAGAAGGTTCTCAGAATGCAGAATGGGTGCTTCTAGACTATGTTAATGTGGTTGTACATGTTTTTCAAAAACAAGTAAGAGAGTTTTATGATATCGAAGGACTTTGGGGAGATGCTAAAGTAACTTTGGTGGAGAGTAGTTTTAATCAATAAAAGAAAATGGCAAAAGATACTAATACCCCACAAAAAAAACCAAAATTCAGCTCATGGTGGATCTATGGTTTAATAGCAATATTGCTTATTGCATTTCAATTTCTAGGGAGCGGTAGTCTTTCTACCACTAATAAAACTACCACCTCTGAATTGCAGCAATACCTGCGCGCAGGTGATGTAGAAAAGATTTTAATTATCACCAATACCAATCAGGCAAAAGTCTTTCTAACAGAGGAAGCCCTGGCGAAAGAGGTGCATAAGGATGTTGCTGTAAAGCCAATGTTTCCAACCACAGCCGAATTGCCTCAATATGTACTCGACTATGGAGATCTTCAAATATTTCAGAATGAAATAACCGAATTAAAAAAGGAGAATTCGCTAAGTACCATTGTAGAGTTTGACAAGGAGTCTAATGTCTTTATGGACTTGCTGTTTACAATTCTACCCTTTGTTTTAATCATTGGTATTTGGATCTATTTGATGAGAAGAATGTCTGGTGGTGGTGCAGGTGGTGCAGGTGGTCAAATTTTCAATATAGGAAAATCCAAAGCGAAACTTTTTGACGAAAAGACAGATACCAGAACTTCCTTTAAGGATGTTGCAGGCCTGGAAGGTGCGAAAGAAGAAATTGAAGAAATTGTAGAATTCTTAAAGCATCCGGATAAATACACCTCCCTAGGTGGGAAAATTCCAAAAGGAGCCCTTTTGATAGGCCCTCCCGGTACAGGTAAAACCTTGTTGGCAAAAGCGGTTGCAGGAGAAGCTAAAGTTCCTTTCTTCTCTTTGTCTGGATCCGACTTTGTTGAAATGTTTGTAGGAGTAGGTGCCTCCAGGGTACGAGACCTTTTTAAACAGGCCAAAGATAAAGCTCCGGCGATCATCTTTATAGATGAGATAGATGCTATAGGTAGAGCCCGGGGTAAAAATAATTTTACTGGTTCTAATGATGAACGGGAAAATACCCTAAACCAACTGTTAACAGAAATGGATGGTTTTGGTAGCAACACAAATGTAATTGTACTTGCCGCAACTAACAGAGCAGATGTATTAGACAAAGCCCTGATCCGCGCAGGACGATTTGATCGTCAGATCTATGTAGATTTACCAGATATTAGGGAACGGAAACAGATTTTCGAAGTGCATCTAAGACCCATAAAAACGAAGGAAACATTGGACCTGGACTTTCTTGCCAGACAAACACCCGGATTTTCAGGGGCAGATATTGCTAATGTCTGTAATGAAGCAGCACTTATTGCAGCGAGGAAAGAGAAAAAAGCAGTTAGCAAACAAGACTTTCTCGATGCCGTTGACAGAATTGTAGGAGGATTAGAGAAAAAGAATAAAATAATTACTCCGGAAGAAAAGAAAACAATCGCGTATCATGAGGCCGGTCATGCTACCGTTAGCTGGATGCTAGAACATGCCGCTCCACTTGTTAAAGTAACCATAGTACCTAGGGGTCAATCGTTAGGATCTGCCTGGTACCTTCCTGAGGAACGCCTTATTGTGCGTCCAGAACAAATGAAAGACGAAATGTGCGCCACGCTTGGGGGAAGAGCTGCAGAGAAGGTCATATTTAATAAAATTTCGACAGGGGCACTAAGCGATTTAGAGAAGGTTACCAAACAGGCTCGCGCCATGGTCACAATTTATGGGCTAAATGATGAAATAGGCAACCTTACCTATTACGATTCATCAGGACAGAATGAATACGGTTTTACAAAACCTTACAGTGAAGATACCGCACAGACGATAGATAAGGAAATCTCTAAACTTATTGAGGAGCAATATGTAAGAGCTATAAAAGTTTTAGAAGATAACGAAGATAAGCTCACCACTTTAGCGGAACGTCTTTTGGAAAAAGAAGTTATCTTTAAAGAAGATTTGGAAAAAATATTTGGAAGACGTCCGTTTGAAAAGCATTTTGATAAAAAAGGCCAGGAAATTCCTTTAAATGAAGAGGAGTCCGAAGAACTTGCGGAGGATAATAAATAATTATCATTAAACGTTTAATATTTTAGTACATTACACGTGTTTTTAAATTAGCAGATGGGTCTATTTTCCATGTTATTTGGTGGAGGTAATAAGAAAAAAGTTTCAAAGGAAACTGTTGAAACAAGGGGGGTACATATGCCCGACCTTAATCTGCCTATAGATGAAAAATTCACAATCCATTTTAAAAAAAATGGCGGTAAATTTCTTTACTGTGATTCTTTTGACGAGGTTTCTGAGGCCTTAAAGAATATTGTTGAAGAAAATAACTGGGAAGACATTTCTTTCTTTAGCATGGATGAGCGACTGGAAGAAAAATTTTCTAGAGAGCATATTAAATTTACCCACAAACCGAATGCCAGTGAAATATTTTTCACCACTTGCGAACACCTGATTGCTCAAAATGGGTCTATTTTAGTTTCTTCCAATCAATTAAAAGAGCAGAAATTAAGTGAACTTCCCGAAAATGTCATTGTATTTGCAACTACTAGTCAGTTAGTTGAAAGTATTGGGGAAGGATTAAAATCTATAAAGAAAAAATACCGCCAAGGTATTCCAGGAAATATTACTACTCTTAAGCATTTTCAGGCAACTAATGAGAATGCTGACGATTTTCTCACCTACGGAAGCAGCTCAAAGCATTTATATCTTTTACTATTGGAAGACTTGTAGTATGAGAGAATTTTTGAGGCGCTTGTTAACCGGGGTTGTATTCGTTATTTTACTCCTCTCTGCAGTATTTTTAAGTTCCGACGCCTTTGATTTTCTATTCATGGTTTTTGGACTTGCGTGCCTCTATGAGTATAAAAGACTTGTACAACTAAGAGGTTACCATATTTTTGTAGCCTATCTCGGTTTATGGTGGATGTTTATATATCTTTTGAACGATGCTGTGCTGATTAATGTGCTCATGTTACTTACAATTGCAGTTAATCTCACCCTTATTTATTTTCTTTTCTCCAAAAAAAAAATATACAGATCCTATCAAAAATTCTTAATTGGCCTTTTTTATATTGGTGGAGGATGTATTTTCCTTACCATGATACCCTATAAGAATAATGAATTTGCCAAATTCCTTATTATGGGTATTTTTATCCTGATATGGGTAAACGACTCCTTTGCTTATTTAGTTGGAAAATCGATAGGAAGAACTAAATTATATCCATCAGTATCGCCAAAGAAAACGGTTGAAGGAACTCTAGGAGGATTTATTTTTACTATGGGGGCTGCTTATATTATGGCCAAGGTTGAACCAATCGTAGAGCCAACCCAGTGGCTAATTCTTGCTGCTGTAATTGTTTTGATGGGGGGCATTGGCGATTTAATTGAATCGAAGTTAAAAAGAGAAGCAGGCGTCAAAGATAGTGGAGCTATTTTACCGGGGCATGGAGGAATGCTCGACAGATTAGATAGTTTAATTTTTGCTGCACCGTTTGCGTATCTTACATTAAATATATTTACTTATGTTTCATAGAGAAGGACGTACAATTATTCTTATTACATTTTTTGCGGTAGCAGGTATCGTCTTATTGGCAGACTTTTTTATGGAGAATCCTGTAATTAAAATTACACTGCAGGTCACAGCCATCCTAATCCTCATACTCATCCTTCAGTTTTTCAGAAATCCTAAACGTATCTCTAAAAAGAACTTTGACGAAATACACGCTCCGGTAGACGGGAAGGTAGTCGTAATTGAAAAGGTGCTAGAAAATGAGTATTTCAAGGATGAACGCATGCAGGTATCTATTTTTATGTCACCAATCAACGTGCATGTAACAAGGTACCCGGCCAGTGGGGCTGTAAAATATTCGAAATACCATCCAGGCAAATATTTGGTTGCATGGCACCCTAAATCGAGTGAAGAAAACGAGCGAACCACCGTAGTATTAAATACTCCAAAATTTGGAGATATTATGTATCGTCAAATTGCAGGCGCTATGGCAAGACGTATAATTAATTATGCTGAAGCTGGTGATAGCGTACAACAGGGAGAAGATAGTGGATTCATTAAATTTGGCTCTCGTGTAGATTTATTTTTACCTTTAGATGCTGATATAACGGTAAAACTTAACCAAAAAGTTAAAGGTGCTATGACCTGTATTGCTGTTGCTAAAGAAGATAATGAAAAAGGATAAATTACAAGCCAACTTTGAAAAGGCTGTTGCCTTTGTAAATGAGTATAAGGAACCACTAGCTCCCGACCTTCTTCTTAAACTATATGCGTACTATAAAATAGCTAATAAAAACTATGATAATCCGGGAAGCAAAACCCCGTTAATAAATGCTTTCAAAGCCAATGCCCTCATTCAAGCCGAAAACATTGAACCAGAAGGAGCTAAGGAAATGTATATAGAATTGGTAAAGAAAGAAATTAGTGACGGCAGTATTTAATGCCTATTCATAAAGGTCAGAAATATCTGCCTTGCAGAGATCATAGACAAGTTCTCCCATTTTTTTGGAAACATCATTAAAAAAACGTTCCCCTTTTTCCTTCGTTGCATGTTTGGGGTTACCAACACCAGTATCCTCACTTATTTGTGACCATTTTCTTTCTGCCCATACCCATCCCTCAGAAAAAGCCTTTATTTTAAAACCTTTGGATTTTCCTTCTCCCCAACTCGTTTTCGGAAGCACCAGATTGGGCTTCAAATACAAAAGTAAACTCGTCTCCATCTCCTCCGCATGATCCCCATCTTCCTTAAAATATTTGGAACGTTCCATAGAATGAAACCAGTTTGAAAAGCAGATAAACATTTCTGGGAATTTAAGGCCCAGTTCTCTTACCAGGGGTTTAAAATTATTCCCCCCGTGGCTATTAAAAATGAGTAATTTCTTAAGGCCTTGCCTATTCAGAACTGTTATAACATCCGATAAAATTGCGAATTGAGTACTTGGGTTAAGGTTAATATCCAGATAAATATCAGACTGCCCGGTGTTAACTCCAAAAGGAACCGTAGGCAATACAATGGGCTTTACGCCACGTTCCCATGCCTGCTTTGCGGCCTGCGCAGCAATAGCATCCGATTCAATAATATCGGTAGCATAAGGCAAATGATAATTATGTGCTTCCGTTGCACCCCAGGGTAGTACTGCCAAATCAAATGTAATGTCCTTTAAAGCCTTCCAGTTGGTCTCAGCAAGAATATAGGGTCTCATAGTCATTAGTTTTATTAAAGTGACAGGTTTCTCTCCGTTTCATTCGTTTCCATATAAGTAAAATAGAACCCTCCCACGGCAGTGATCAAGAAATAAAGGACCATTATAAGTTGACCATTGGATACTAATTGATTAAGTCCAAACCAGTCCCCTGTAAAAATAATTAGGAGTATCCCGGCTAAGGAACGAATGAATTCAATATAGAAGGCATAGGATCTTCGATCCATTAAGGTGGTATATCCATATATTCCAACAAACACATATGCTCCAAACAAAAGCAAGCCCTGAAATCCTATTTCTGAATAATTATAGAACATAAAAAGTAGCAGTGCCAAAGTGAAAATCATTTGGAAAATGATGTATCCTTTAAAAAGTGTAGAAGCAGGTGTTGTATATCGAGTAAACTTGTAAACATCTTCAATTACCGAATATGGATACTTTTCTTTAACATCACCTGGCCGCCATCCCGTAGGCATAAACCAAATTCTTGCTTTATCCCAGATACTTTTAGTATGCCATGCATCTAGTACCAAACGCCAGAGATGTTGAAAATTAATTACTATAGGATTCCATGTGTGGGCCGGTTTTAAAACACCGTACTGTGGGGGTATATTAGGAAGTTCCTCCTGAAAAGTTCCAAACCACCTATCCCAAACACATAAAATTTGTCCTAAATTTTTATCGACATATTCAGGATTAATAGCGTGGTGAACTCTATGCTGTGAAGGCGTAATAATGATGTACTCTAGCCACCCCATTTTGCCAATATGTTGGGTATGATACCAAAACTGTGCAAATAAATGAATAGGCGCCAATATGGCTATTACCTGATAAGGCACCCCTAAAATAGCTGCGGGTAAAAGAAAAAATGGAAAATATCCAAGAAGGTTAGATATAGACTGACGAAGGGCACATGCTAAATTAAATTCCTCACTACTGTGGTGAATGACATGTTGATTCCAGAAAAAATTTATACCATGATTTAACCTATGATTCCAATAGCCGGCAAAGTCAATCGCCAAAAAGGCAATAAACCAGACTAACCAGGTAGCCTTTATTTCAGTAATGGCCAATTGATCTAGTAAATATGGGTAACTTATAATGATTACCCCCAAGCCCAAGGAATCTTTCAAAATATTCGTAAGACCGGAGCTAATTCCGCTTACTGTATCCATCACCTTGTGCTGTTGATTCTTTACAAAATGACCATATAGAATCTCTATGACTAAAAGGATTATAAAAAAAGGTATAGCAAATAAGAGCGCTTTTGCGTATGTTTCCATTTTAATATATCATCTTTTTACTTTACAATATCTAGTGACCTAGCAGGCACTTTACCACGGTAACTAAAGCGAAATTATTAGATTTTTAATTAAAAAGGACCCACCATTATATGTGCTCTATGTGTCCCAGGATCCATTAGCCATGGCATTCCCGGAGCATGGGGTTTAGTTGGTAGTCCTGTAGTTTCTGCCGTGGCGAAAGGGGTGTAAATTACGTATCGGAATCTACCATTCGCCAAGGCACCTGTTTCTTTGTTATAATCCTCATCAGATCCAAAGTAGATATAGAGCATGCTGGGCTCTTTGGGCATTACCAGCTTCCCTGATGCCACTTCCTCTCCCCGTATCTTCATTCTTTCTGCCTGAGATTTCCCTTCTTTATTTAGTGCTCTTCCTCTTTCCATAAAAGGTTCGAGTCGTTTGGAATAACAACTTACGCTAATACCATCTTTAGACGGATTATCTCCGATACACACCAGATTATTACTTCCTTCGCGCAGCACAACAAGTTCGCCTTGCGTATTGTATCCATAAACCATAGCCCCTTCTTTGTCCGCTTCCGGTGCAGGAAGAACTGCCGTTTTTATTTGTATATCATTAGGGAGTACAGCTACGGTATTTTGACTAAACCCTACCGAGCATACAATGAGAAAAAAAAATATAGAAACTGTTTTCATGGGTACTGTATTTCCATAAAGATAGAAATTCAGAACTAAAAACAACAGTACTGAAACCTGTTAATTACATTCCAAAGCAAATGTATCCTCAACATCCTTAGTCCACTGTGAAGGTATATCATTGAGAATTTCAGCATTTACCTTAATACAAGTGAGGGGATTATTCTCAATTGAAAATGTATTTAACTGAATACTATTGGGAACAGAAGAGATGTCCAAAGAGGTTAATGCATTGTTTTCTAATCCTAATAATTGTAATAAGGAATTATCAGACAAGTTCACTTGTGTAATCTGATTATTAGACACCTGTAACTTTTCAAGAATTGTTACATTAGAAACAGTAACGTTGGTGAGTAGATTATTTTCGGCAAAGACAAATTTAAGGAGTGGGTTTTGAGACACATCCAGGGAGGTAAGCAAATTATCATTTACCCATAAGTTTTCTAAAATCGGGAAATCTTCCAATCCTGTAAGGTCAGAAATACCTTTATCATTCATAACCAGGGAGGTTACCATTTCAATGTCCTCCGTAATTACTGAACCATCCTCTACATCATCAAAATTTAATTCGATCAGGGCGCGTTCAAATGCCACATCGGGAATAGCTGTCCTTGCCTTCGGAAGTATTATTTCTTCCATATCCTCACTAGAATCATCTGAATCGTTGGAACAATTGCTTAGCACACAAACCAAACACAGATAGAGTAACACATTAGTCTTTTTCATTTTTTTCTTTCAAATATAATGTAACGGACTCAATATGTGACCTGTATTAACTTTTTGACAACAATACCTAATTACTGTAAGCTGGTTAAACTTTTCTCTAACGTAAGAATCTTTTCCTCTGCATCCGCGGCCTTTTTCTTTTCAATGGCAACTACTTGTTCTGGCGCGTTATTTACAAATCGGTCATTCGAAAGTTTCTTCTGAACAGATTGTAAAAACCCACGAGTATATTTCAATTCTTCTTGGATCTTCTGAATCTCTGCATTTATATCTATTGCCCCAAGGATAGGAACGAAATACTCTTTGCTTTTTACTCTAAAAGACAGCGCGCCTTCAGGAGCTTTCTGAATATGAGTGATACTCTTAATATTTGCTAACTTTTCAATTATGGAATTCCATCTATTAGGAACATCCCCTGTAGCTAATACCTGTAATTCTAACCCTTCTTTTAAAGGAATGTTCTTTTCTTTACGAATGGTTCTTATACTGGCTATTACCTCTGTAGCATAGGTAAAGTCATCCAATAATTGCTTATTAAAGTCGTGCTGCTCAGGCCATTTAGAAACTATAAGTGCCTCCTCAGCAGTACGTTCTGCCATTCGTTGCCAAACTTCTTCACTAAGAAACGGCATAAATGGATGTAACAATTTTAGGTTTAACTCAAACAAACGTACCACCTCTTTGAAAGAAGCAGCATCGATAGGCTTTTGGTATGCTGGTTTAACAATTTCTAAGAACCAGGAGCAGAAATCATCCCACACTAATTTATAAATAGCCATAAGGGCATCCGAAATTCTGTATTTTGAAAAATGATCTTCAATCTCTAACAGTGTCTGATTAAATTTCGCATTGTACCATTCTATCCCCAGTGCCGCCGCCTTGGGTTGCTCCACATCACTTACCTCCCATCCTTTCACCAATCTGAAGGCATTCCATATTTTATTGGCAAAGTTCTTGCCTTGCTGGCATAGTGCTTCATCGAAAAGCAAATCATTTCCTGCGGCCGAGCTAAGAAGTAATCCGACACGTACTCCATCTGCGCCATATGTTTCCATAAGCTTTAGGGCATCCGGGGAATTCCCAAGTTGCTTGGACATTTTACGACGTTCTTTGTCTCGTACTAAGCCCGTGAAATATACATTTTGAAAGGGTTTGGCATCTCTAAATTCATACCCAGCAACGATCATACGGGCCACCCAGAAAAAGATGATATCTGGTCCTGTCACCAGATCGTTCGTGGGGTAATAATAGTTAATTTCCTCATTATCGGGCTCTAATATTCCTCCAAATACACTCATGGGCCATAACCAGGAGGAAAACCAAGTATCTAATACATCTTCATCTTGTCTAAGATCGGTCACAGTAAGATTTACATTCCCCGATTTAACCTGAGCTTTCTGCAGTGCATCTTCCACATTTTCCGCCACAACAAAATCATCTTCGTTATTCCCGTAATAGTATGCAGGTATTTGTTGTCCCCACCATAATTGACGCGAAATATTCCAGTCACGAATATTCTCTAACCAATATCGGTAAGTGTTTTCGAATTTCCTAGGAAAGAATTGCACCTCTCGCGTATCTAAAACTGCCTTCAGAGCAGGTTTTACCAGGTCCTCCATTTTCAAAAACCATTGGTCTAGCAAACGTGGTTCAATAACGGCTTTGGTGCGCTCAGAGGTTCCTACTTTATTAGTATAGGGCTCTATTTTCATTAAAGCTTCTAATGACTTAAGTTCGGTAACGATCTCCTTTCGAACAACAAATCGGTCTTTCCCTTGAAAATGCAGGCCATTTTCATTAAGTGTAGCATCTTCGTTAAAAATGTCGATAGTTTCCAAATGGTGTTTTTCTCCTAACGCCTTGTCATTTTGGTCGTGAGCCGGGGTCACCTTCAGACAACCCGTACCAAATTCCATATCCACATAGTCATCCAGAATAATGGGAACGGCTCTATTACAAATTGGGACGATGGCCTTTTTACCTCTTAAATGACTAAACCGCTCATCATTTGGATTAATACAAATTGCCGTATCTCCAAGAATGGTCTCGGGACGCGTTGTAGCAATTGTTACTTTTTCATCCGACCCCTCAATGGCATAGGATACATAATATAATTGTCCTTGTTTTTCCTCATAGATAACCTCTTCGTCAGATAAGGTAGTTTTTGCTTCAGGATCCCAATTTACCATCCGGTATCCCTTATATATGAGCCCTTTGTTATATAAATTCACAAAAATCTTAATCACCGAGGCAGACATATCATCGTCCATGGTAAATTTTGTGCGATCCCAATCACATGAGCAACCTAATTTTTTGAGCTGTTCTAAAATGACACCCCCGTATTTATTGGTCCAATCCCATGCATGATCAAGAAATTCATCACGGGTAAGGTCCCCTTTTTGGATGCCATCTTCCTTAAGTTTAGCTACTACTTTCGCCTCTGTTGCTATCGAGGCATGATCCATTCCGGGTACCCAGCAAGCATTCTTACCCATTAAACGGGCTCTGCGAATTAAAACATCCTGTATAGTATTGTTAAGCATATGCCCCATATGCAGTATGCCTGTAACGTTTGGAGGTGGAATTACAATGGTATACGGCTCACGATCATCTGGCTTAGAGCTAAAATAATCGTGTTTTAACCAGTATGCATACCAATGGTCTTCAACGTTTTTGGGTTCATATTTCGATGGGATATCCATATTTTGGTACGATTATTGGTTTAAACAGCGCGGGTTACTAATTACCACATTTTATACGATTAGTATTCCATAAATAATGGGAACTATTTTCCCTTAATTAAATACGAAACAAAAATAAGTAACGTTAGTAGATAACAAAAGAATTTTGGATGTTGTTGCAAATATGCTACATTTGAGATTCACGCAAAAAGTAAAGTGATGAAAAAAATAGTTTTATTGATGTTTGTAGGGGTTTTAGCCTTAAATGTACAAGCACAGGAAAAGAAAGCAAAAATTGAATTTAAAACCGAAACGGTAGATTACGGTGAAATTCAGAAAGGAAGTGATGGTGTTCGCGTATTTGAATTTACGAATACTGGAGAGATTCCTCTTATTATCAGTAAAGTAAGTTCTAGTTGTGGTTGTACCATTCCTAAAAAACCAGAAGAGCCTATATTACCGGGTAAAACTGGTGAAATTCAAGTAAAATATGACACTAATCGAGTAGGTCCAATAAGAAAAGCCATAACGGTAATTTCCAATGCGGAAACTCCAACTAAAGTGTTAAAAATAAAAGGAGAGGTTAAGGCCGTAGAAGGTAAATAACCAAACCTCATTTTAGAATTAATGAACCCTGGCAGTAATGTCAGGGTTTTTTCTTGAAGGCATCTTTTAATGTAAAAGAGAATACTAAATCCTGATTGTAGCGTTCGATAAGCAATCGAACTCGCTTTCCTTCTTTTTCATTAATCATATTCATGACTTCCTGTAACTTATACTTATGTATTCTTTTGCCATTCACCGCTAATATTACATCTCCTTCGCGTAAACCGGCTTCTGCCGCCGGGCTACCAGCTCGTATACCTGAGACAATAATTTCGGGCACTAAACTTAGCCGTGTTCTATTTTCCATTAAGATCTGAACGTCTCCAAACGAACGCTCATCGTTTTTAACCACCCCGCGACTATCGGTGATCCGCTCGGCAATATAACGTACCCCATTATGCTGAATCTCTAGTCCACTCATATTAAATTGGAATGGTGCCTTAAAAAAACTGTTTTTTTTCAGTGTAATTTGGCCCTCAGGATAGTTAAATACAATATTAAATCTTCTTAGGACCTCTCCTCCTACCGAACCGTTTCTACCCCCCAGATTCTTTACACTACTGAAAGAAAACATATCCGGAAATGCGGCTTTTGCATTGTTCAATACAAAATTGCCAATTTTAATACTGTGCACTTTTGTTCGCTTTCCAAAAATGTTTCCATTGAGACCCTTCCCCAAATAGTCTACGTAATTATTTTCGGGGATATTAATTCCTTTTTCAAGATCTTGAAAAAGCCATACGGCATCGCTGCTTCCGGTATCTAACAAAAGCTTCACTGGTACATCCGCTTGCTTTTCAAAACTTACTTCTCCATCCAGATATGCTTTTCTATTGATTATAGACAGCGGTAAGGTTTCACTATTTTTACGCTTTTGGGCTTTATAATACTTAGGATCTACAAATTTGATCATCTTCTTTCCATAATTAATTTCTACTACAAAATCTCGGAAAAGATCATAGCCAATAATGCCGTGAATAGGAATTCCCAGTGTGGGCGAAAAATTTATGTCCTTATCTAATACCACAAATAATTGTTGATTTATATTTCGAATCTTTTTAAGTTTAAAGTCGTTCCCCTTAGAATTCAATGCTTTCATAGGTTCGCCCGCTCCAAGACCATTTATTGTCATTTCAGTAACATTCCTTAATTGTATAGAATCCTGATCTGATAAATTGAACAAAATAGGCTTACTAACCCCCGTATCTAGAATGAAGTTTAATTTAGCCTGGTTAATCTCTATAGGAATAACAATAAGATTATTGATAAGTTCAAAATTCACCTTTTCATATGTTGTTCCTTCAGGTAAGGCAAATTTCTGTCCTACTCCACTAAAGGGAAGGCATAAAATAAAGACCAATATGTAGCTGTAAAAAGATCTCAAAATCTTGTTATTTAACCAGTTATCTCTTCAAGTTACAAAAAAAAAAGTAGGATTGGTTACATTTAACATTCTCTTGGCTAAGAGTAATATATGTGAGCTGCTATTGTTTTCTCCACTAGTATTTCCCATTTTTGTTGAAAATTTAGTTCTAATGCCAGCCATATCTAATAAAGGCCTTCAAATGCCTTCATCTCCTATAAGAAAATTAGTTCCTTTTGCCGAAGATGCAAAAAAACGAGGAATAGAGGTCATCCACCTAAACATAGGTCAGCCAGATATAAAAACTCCAAAAATAGCGCTCGATGCTGTTAAAAATAACACCATTGAGGTATTGTCGTATAGCAGAACGGAGGGGACAGATACCTATAGGGAAAAGATAGCCCAATACTATAGTAAACATCATATTAATGTTTCTCTTAAAGACATTATTGTAACAACCGGTGGATCTGAGGCCTTGGCCTTTGCCATGGGGAGTATTGCAGATATGGGAGATGAAATTATTATTCCAGAACCATTCTATGCCAATTATAATGGGTTTGCCATAGCAGCCGGTATTAATGTAGTACCGGTAATCTCTAAGATCGAAGATAATTTTGCATTACCTCCCATTGAGGAGTTCGAAAAGCGGATAACCCCCAGGACCAAAGCAATTTTGATATGTAATCCGGGCAATCCAACCGGGTATTTATACACTAAAGAAGAGATCCACAAACTGGCGGTTCTTGTA
>Ga0316204_10002080_pt1 | contig 47759 bp, 47 predicted proteins | sample 6monrhotite_MG_2_FD_205661 | JGI IMG/M metagenome (GOLD analysis project Ga0316204, IMG submission 205661) | Microbial mat bacterial communities from mineral coupon in-situ incubated in ocean water Damariscotta River, Maine, United States -... | ecosystem: Environmental > Aquatic > Marine >... | reverse complement strand
CGAGCGTGAAGCCGAGAACAGCTCCTCGCACAGCTTGACATAAGGATCCATCGAGCCGCCAACATCGAACAATGCCAGCACTTTGATCGCATTGCGCCGCTCCGGTCGCATCACGACATCGAGCCAACCTTGCCGCGCCGTGGCGTCGATCGTATTGCCCAGATCGAGCTCGTCCTGGGCGCCGTCGCGGGCGAATTTGCGCAGGCGGCGCAGCGCAACTTTCAGATTGCGCGTGCCCAGTTCGCGATCGCCGTCGAGATCCTTGTAGCGGCGCTGCTCCCACACCTTGGCGGCGCGTTTGTGCTTGCCCGGCCCGCCTATGCGAACGCCCGACGGATTATAGCCGCTATGGCCAAAGGGCGAGGTGCCGCCCGTGCCGATCCATTTCGAGCCGCCCTCATGGCGTTCTTCCTGTTCCTCGAGCCGCTTCTTCAGCGTCTCCATCAACTCCTCGAAGGGCAGGGCCTGCATCGCCGCCATCTCCTCCTCGGTGAGCAGTTTCTGCATCATCGCCTTGAGCCAGTCATCGGGGATCTCATTCTCCCCGAACAGATCACCCAGCGTCTCGACGCCTTTGAAGACATGCGCGAAAACCTGGTCGAACTTGTCGAAGGCCTTCTCATCCTTGACCAGGGCGGCGCGGCTGACGGAATAGAAATGTCCGATTTCCGGCTCGATCACACCCTTGTCGAGCGCTTCGAGGAGCGTGAGATATTCCCGCGTCGTGACGGGGATCTTGGCGGCGCGCAGCTGGGTGAAGAAGTGATGGAGCATGAGGCCAACCTAACCAATTGTGCGCGCAACGTCAGCTGCCGTGAAAGCGCAATGACAGGACACGGGTTTTCTTTGGCATGCTTTGTGCGGCAAGATGGTGGCTCGGACGAGCAAGGATTGGGTAGCGTGGGTAGCAATATGCGTTGGTTTGTCAAAGTGATGTGCATTGTTGGGTTGGGCCTTGCCGGCGGCGCGGGCGACGCTTGGACCCAAACCACCGATCGGCATATGGATTTTCACGGGTCCATGTCTCCGTCCGGCGACCGGATCGTGTATTTTTCCTACCGGGAAAGCCTGGTTCCAGACCTGTTCATTCGCTATCTGAACAGGAATCGCGAGCAGCGGCTCACCGAAACCCCGCATTTATGGGAGACCGGGCCGGAATGGTCGCCAAACTCCAACCGGATCGCCTTCGCGCGTGGCGAAAGCATGAGTTATCTGCGCGCCATTATTCGCGATCTGGACACGGGTGAAGAGATCGATCTCGGCCCGGGTGTAGATCCTGCCTGGTCGCGCGATGGCAGTCGCATCGCCTGGCGCGGGCCCAATGCCACGCTCTGGGTCGCCAATGCTGACGGCAGCGATGCCCGCGGGCTCGAGCTCGACCACCTCGCCGGCATCAAGTCCGAACCGGCCTGGAGTTTTGATGGCGATTTCCTGACCTTCATCATGGAAGACGAGGGCGAAGATCCCGCGCGCGACGTTTATCTGTACCAGCTGAGCACAGGGGCGAGCTGGCAACTGACCGACACTCCGGCGGGTGAGACGGGGGCCTTTTTGCTGCCCGATGCTGACACGCTGATCTACGCCGCCCTGGACGGCACGGGCACACCCCAAGTCTACAGATATACCGTCAGCGCGGGCGGTGCACCCGAACTGCTGACCGACGCCGGGGCGGAGCAATACCACTATTTTCCGTCGCTCACGCCAAACCAGCGGACTATCCTGTTCGAGGCCGGTGACTGGAACGAGAATAGTTTCTTCATCTACCGGCTCGATCTGGAAACCGGGGCGGTCCGCCAACTCACACGGCGCGGCAGACGCTAGTCCCGGCTCTCGGCGAGTGCCTCCAGCGTATTGATGTCCGCGCCCATCAGCGCGTCCGATGCCTGTGCGATCTGTTCGACCGGCCAGTCCCACCAGGCGAGCGCTTGCAGCCGCGCTGCGACATCCTCCGGCAGGCGGCGTTTGATCAATGCCGCGGGATTGCCGCCGACGATTGTGTAGGGCTCGACATCGCGGGTGACGACCGATTTGGCAGCGATGATGGCGCCATTGCCGATGGTTAGGCCGGGCATGATGGTCGCGTCCCAGCCAATCCAGACATCATGGCCGATAGTGATGCCGCCCTTATTGGGCCAGGGCCCGGGATCGGGCTCGCCCCAACAACCGAAGATCGGGAAGGGGTAGGTCGAGAGCCGGTCGGAAAAATGATTGCCGCCATTGAGGACGAAACTGGCATCGGCGGCGATGGAACAGAATTTCCCGATCACCAGCCGGTCATCAATGAAATCGAAGACGTATTTCACCTGATCGGCAAAACGCGCCGGATCGGTGAAGGAATGGACATAACTGTAATCCCCGGCTTCGATCTTGGGGTGACCGGCGATGAGTGGTTTGAGATAGGCCATGGATGGCGCCGCCGGCATGGGGTGGCGCGTCATCGAATCGAGGGCAGGGTGGATGGCAGGCATGACAGGACTCCGGGCGTGATTTCACGAGATTTGGGTGAAATGCGCCTCCGGCTTTGCGGGGCGCGGGCTAGCCGCGCTGGTCCATGTCACTCTCCAATGATTGAGCTGGCATCATACCATCGTCACAAGGTCCGCGCCAGCGATGGTCAAGCCGCTCCCGGTCCACCGCCTGGCCCACGGCCCGGTCCACCGGCGGGCGCTCTGCGTGCCATAAACGCCAGCTTCTCGAACAGCATCACGTCCTGCTCATTCTTCAACAGAGCACCGTGGAGTGGCGGGATCAGCTTGCGCGGGTCTTGTTCGCTCAGCAGGGCCGGATCAATATCCTCGATCAGCAGGAGTTTCAGCCAGTCGAGCAATTCAGACGTGGAAGGCTTTTTCTTGACGCCGGGGACAGAGCGGATCTCGTAGAACAGCTTCAGCGCTTCAGCCAGCAGCCGGCTTTTCAGCCCCGGGAAGTGGACGTCGACAATGGCGCGCATCATTTCTTCGTCGGGGAAGGCGATGAAGTGGAAGAAACAGCGGCGCAGGAAAGCGTCGGGCAATTCCTTCTCATTGTTCGAGGTTATGATGACGACGGGGCGTTCGACGGCCTTGATGGTCTCGCCGGTCTCGTAGACATGGAATTCCATCCGGTCGAGCTCCTGCAGGAGATCATTGGGGAATTCGATATCGGCCTTGTCGATCTCGTCGATCAGCAGGACTGAGCGTTTTGTCGCCGTGAAGGCCTCCCACAGCTTGCCCTTGCGGATATAATTGGAGATGTCGTGGACGCGCTCATCGCCGAGCTGGCTGTCGCGCAGGCGCCCGACAGCATCATACTCATACAGGCCCTGGCGTGCCTTGGTGGTCGATTTGATGTGCCATTCCAGCAGCGGCATGCCCAAGGCATCCGCGACCTGGCGCGCCAATTCGGTCTTCCCCGTGCCCGGCTCGCCCTTGACGAGCAATGGACGCTCCAGAGCGATCGCGGCGTTTACCGCGGCGCTCAATTCGCTGTCAGCGACGTAACTATCTGTACCTTGAAAACGCATGCTCCCGACTTAGCGCGATTAGCACAGCGAGGGTAGGGGCAGGTTTCAGCTTGAGGAATTGCCTTTGCGCGGTCCGGCGCTAACAATCCAAAAAGCGAATCCCAGCCGCAATGGCTGTATATGTAATCAGGAGTGCGTTTCACGCCCCCTGAGCTTACCTCAACTCGCAATTTCTACAGCTTTGATTGGAGGACTGGAAAGATCGCCGATTGCGATCCCGATTTCCCGACAACGCTGTATGCTTGGGATGATGGAGCGCTCGACCTGCTGAAGCCGGAAGCGGCGTTTTTCGGTTTCGTCCAGGAGGGCGAGACCGTGATCGATTGCGCCTCCGGCCGTTTCACGCTGAAGCCGGGGATGTATTTCTCCCTCGTTGACCAGGTGAAGATCTCCGGCGGACGCGGCATTGTCATTGCGCGCAACCGGGTTGGCGGCTTTTTCATGATCGGCGGGCCGGTCGAGGACAAGGGTCGGCTCAAATATATCGATGGCTGCACCGACAGCCTCTTGATCCCGCCCGTGCGGATGGGTGATGCCTGTCTCAATCTGCTGTATTTCCCGCCAGGCATCGACCAGACCCCGCACACGCACCCATCGGATCGTATCGGCGTGGTGTTTTCCGGACGCGGCGAGTGCGAGACACCGGAGGGCATTATTCCGCTCGAGCCAGGTGTGATGTTCCGGATTCCGTTTGAGGGGAATCACAAATTCCGCACCTTCGACAGCGAGATGCGGGTGATTGCCTATCATCCCGACAGTGATTTCGGTCCCCAGGACGAGGATCACCCGATGATCAATCGCACCATGGTTGATGGTGTCTCGGCCAATAAGCTCGACAAGATTCGCACCGCCTGATTTGCGCTATTTGTATTGCGGGCGCAGCCAGACGCCGTTCGCGGCGTCGCTTGGCAATCCTGTGTCCGGATCATAGATGCCGCGGCGGAGATTATTGCGACGGTTGATCTCGCTCGCCGCCGGACGTTTTTCGCCATCACCGAGCGCCGCCGACAGCGCCGCCAGATCGCGGGCCAGGCTGGCGAACTCCGCCATTTCCATCGCAAACGGATGGTCCGGACCGAGGCTGGTGCGGTCGAAGGTGACGTGTTTTTCGATCACCGTGGCGCCGAGCGCTGCAGCGGCGATGGGGGCGAGACGGCCCGGTGAGTGGTCAGACAATCCCACGGGCAGGCCGAAAGTGGATTTCAGCGTCGTGATGGCGTTGAGATTGAGATCGTCCCAGTTGGGTGGATAGCTTGCCGTGCATTGCAGTATGGTCAGATCGGTGCACCCGGCAGCCTGCAGGGTTTCGATCGCGGTCCCGACTTCTTCCAGATAACTGGCACCGGTCGATATGATGACCGCCTTGCCGGTCGCCGCGACCTTCTGCAGCAGCGGCGCAAAGGTCAGATCGCCCGAGGCGATCTTGTAGCGTTTGACGCCGACGGCTTCGAGCTTGTCCACGGCTTCCAGATCGAACGGGGTCGACATGAATTCGATGCCATTTTCCGCGCAGCAGGCCTTGAGTTGCGGCAGCCAGTGATCGGGCAGGCCCTGATTGGTGAAAGCTGCATAGCGCGGATTGTCGCCCCAACTCCCGGTTTTGGCATCCTTCGCCTTGCGGGCAATCAGGCCTTCGCGGGTCAGCGACTGGAATTTTGCGATCTGCGCGCCGGCTTTGGCGCTGGCCTCGATATAGCGCTTGGCCTCGTCGAGGCTGCCGCCATGATTGGAGCCAATCTCGGCGATCAGCGTGATGTCGGTGCTCATGAGGCCAAGCCTTGCTGAACCAATTGAGCGGGTTCGAGCTCGGCGAGCAGGGCGCAGATATGGCCGGTATCGACGGGCCAGCTACGGGCCGTGAGGCTGGAATGGATCATGCGGACAAACTCCAGCTCTTCGGCGGTGTCGACGGAGAGATCGTATTCGGGGTGATGCAGTTCCGCCGGGAAGGCGAGGCTGAGGCAGCGATAGGCGTCCGGATTTTCGCGAATGCGGATCGTGACATGCTCGCGCTCGCGCTGTGTCGTTGCGCTGTCGTGATCGATTTGGCGCAGCACGCGCGTCTCGACGATTTCCGCGCGCAGGCCGCCGGGAAGATGGCCGGCTTCGGGCCGGGTGTACTCGGCGCCATGAGCCTGGTGTTCGGCGACGCAACGCGCAATCACGGCCGGGTCGCGAAACGGGCTGTCGGAGGTGATGCGCACCAGCGTGTCGGCCAGCGTCCTGTCGGCGGTAAGCAGAAAACGGCTCAGCACATCCTGTTCCGGGCCGCGGCAGACCCGGATACCCTCGGCCTTCGCCAGCGATGCGATGACATCGTCGCGCCGCGCGGTGGTGGTGGCGATCACCAGCTCGTCGACACCTTCGATCTGGCGCAGGCGGCGGCATTGATAGGCCAGCAGGGAGACGTCGTCATGCAGGGGTTCGAGGATTTTTCCGGGCAGGCGGCTGGAGCCCATCCGGGCCTGGATGACGGCGATTGTACGCTTCATCTGATGCCCTCCCCATTGAGCGGAATTTCGATGTCCTGCCAGGAGCGGACCATGCGCATCGGAGCGTAGGGTGGAATGGTTGACGGAATATGGCTGGCGAGATGCTCTGCCCCGGCCAGCATTCGCACCAGCAGGGCTGGCACATTCAGTCCCGCCAAGGTCATCAGATAGCCAAAGCCCCACATGCGCGGATTGATCTCAAGCAGATAGGGCAATGCATCCGGCGCCGGGCGTTTGAGCTCGACCGCGGCGAGCCCGTGCCAGGGGCCGGTCGCACGCAGCACGGCGAGGCCGGCCTCGGTCAGGCTGGCATCGACTACGGTCTCTCCGGCGATCGCGGCACCGCCGCTGGGCGGGTTGGTTTGAAGCTTGCGGTGCAGGGTCGAGACGACCAGCTCGCCGCGATTCCACAGCGTACCGATGGTGTAGATCGTCTCGGGCCCGCCGGGAATGAGCTGCTGAACCAGGCAGGGACCGTGCTCGGCGACGGTCTCGGGCCAGTGGCGTTTCAGCATGGCCATATCGGTCGGATAGCTCACCCCGCGGGCGCCGCGCGAGCAGCGTGGCTTCAGCACGCAGGGGAAGTCGCCCTGCCAGCTGTCCAGCTCGGCCATGCTGTCCGGCTGCAGTGTGCGGGGGTGGGGCAGGCCGGCCTCGGCGATGCGGCTCAGTAGCAGGCCCTTATTGATCCCGAAGCGCAACACATCCGGATCGGGAATCGGGACGCGCAGCCCCGCACTTTCCCACTCGCGCGCAACCGGTGCGAGGGCGGCGGCCTCTGCTTCCGAGCCGGGAATGACAATGTCGAGACCAAGGGTCTCGCAGATCGCCCGCACGGCGGCGCGGTAGCCCGTAGCATCGCTGGCCGACGGCAGGAGCCGGAATTCGATGCCGGGCTCAAACAGACCGGCGGCGAGCGGGTTGAGGTCGGCGGCGACAAGCCTCAAGGCAGTGTCGGCGCGCTTGAGCGAGCGCAATGTGCCCAGCCCCGGAGGCGCACCGACGCCGGTGACGAGGACGCCGGTGGAGAGCTGATGCAACATCATGCCGGTCTCCAGACATCGAGCGATCGGCCCAACAGGCGTTCGAGTGCATCGATCTCCGGCGCAAAACGGGCCTCCAGCATGGCGCGGGTATCCGCATCCATCGGCGGCACCTGGACCGGCGCTGTGCCCGGCGGCGGGTAGACTCCATCGGCTGTGGCGGCCGAAGATATGCCGCTGACCGGCGCGACCAGTTCAGCATGCAGCGCTTCGAAACTTTCCCCGGCGCGATGGTCGTATGCTCCGGCTAGCACGGGCAGTTTGGCGGCCGGAATGCCGCCGGTATTGTAACGCTGTTTCAGCGAGACCGGCGCGTCCGGATCAATGTCGAGGAAATTGAAAATACGTCGCAAGCTCGCTGGGGCATCGCGGTCCAGCTCGTCCTGGAGCAGGATCAGGCAATCATCGAACCGGTTCATCCAGGGCTGAAGCTTGCCGGCATAGCGCCCGGTATCGGTATAGAGCCATTGGAAGCCCCAATTCGCCGTCTTGCGTTCGGCCTCGATTTCCAGCGTCTTGGCGAAGGAGAGGAATTCGGCGTCGCGGCGGACATTTTGCAGATAGTGCGACCAGGCCCGGTCGACCGGATTGCGCAAGATCGCGATGATCCGAGTTGCGGGGCCGCACAGCGAGAGCGCCTGCGGTGCGGCGATATCGGCATAGGCGAGATAATCGGGCGAGACATCGCCGGCGCGGGTCTCATTGCGCCGTTCCGCGAACAGCGCCTGGTAATCGGCCACCGAGCCTGGCGCATCGAAATGATAGAAGGCAGGCCAATGGACCGCGCCCTTCCAGATATCGGAGAAGAAACGGCCTTCCTTGCGCGTCGGCGACAGGAATATGTCCGGATGCTGACGCAGATAATGATAAAGCGAGGTCGTGCCGGATTTCGGCGCACCGATCACCAGGAAGTCCGGCCAGTCAGACGCAATCCGGGCGCCGGCGCGGTGGTCTTGATCTGTCGGCGCGTTCCCCACCCTGGTCTCCTTTGGCGCGCCCGGTCGCCGGTCGCAGTACGAATCGCAAATACTGATCCTGATTCAGGGCGCTGGACCAGCCGTCGCCCTTGAAATGCTTGCATTTAGTTCGGTCCGGGTGCGGCGATGAGGCTTGCGACCTGCCGTGCGACACGCTCGGCACCGCGGCCGTCGACGGCGTTCTGGCCAGCGAGGCTGTATTGTTCACGCATCGCCGGACGGCGCAGGACTTCCGTCAGCTGCTGCCGCAGTCGCGGGGCAAAGCCCTCGGCCGCTGGATCAAGGCTGAGCCCGAGCCCGAGCGATTCGTATTGCCGCGCCCGCTCGAATTGGTTGGCCGCGATCGGCAGGGCGATGGCGGCAAGCCCGGTCGCTGCCGCTTCGTGCAGCGTGGTTCCGGCGCCGAGAATGGCGATGTCGGCGGCGCGGAGGTCGTCCAGCAGACCGGTCTCGGGCAGCGCGGTGGCGTGCGGACTGGCTCGCTTGATGTCGACGGTTACGCCTTCAAGTCCGTGCAGGCCGTCGAGGGCAGCCAGCACACACTCCAGAATGGGCGTTTCGCTGCCGCCGAGCGAGATCAACAGGCGTTTGACCTGAGGCGGAATTGTCCGCGCAGGCAGGCCGGCATAGCCGGGGGCAAGGAGAAGGTGTGCGCTGCCGTCGCAGATCACCGCCGGGATGTCCGGACTGGTGGGCCCGAAGCGTTGGCGGATGAACAGATCAGCTTCGGCATCGCCGATATGATTGCCGACCAGGGCAAGCCAGACGCCGGCGCGGCGCAGTTGCGCGCAAAGCCTGGGGTCGGTGGTCTGCCAGTCACCGATCAGGCCGCTGACGCCGGCGGCTGCGAGGCCCGAAATGAGGGGAGCGGCTTCATCGCCATCGACGGAGATCGGCCGGATATCGATCCGCGCGGCCAACCCGGCCGGCACAATATCCGGTGTCTGGCTGAACCAGCAAACCCGATGGCCGATATCAAGCAGCGCCTGGGCCAGCGCCGCGCACCGCATCACATGACCGAAGCCGAGCCGGGCATCGCCATCGGCGCGGATTGCCAGACTGGCGGACGGCCTGCTCATTTCCGGTCGTTGACGAATTGCTCCAGATCGGTGGCAATCTGCGGCATGAGATTGTCGAAATCGCGGAAACCATTTCCGAAATAGGAGCGCGTCTGGGGATACCAGTGCAAATGGTCCGTGCCGAGCAAGGGCCAGGTCGTCGAACGGGAGTGAATCATCCAGACCTGACCACCTGCCGCGGCCGCCAGATTGCTGGTCGCGTTCATCGGCCCGATGACCAGATCGCAACTGGAAGACAGGGCGGCGATATCGTCGAGATCCATTTTGAGGTCGATGCCCTGGGGCTGGTGGATGTCGACGCCGAACATCTCCTTGGCTTGCTTGAGCTCCTTGGCGATTTCACCGTATTGCAGATTGATGAAATCGACGCCTTTGACCGCGAAAATGGGTTTCCAGTCCTCGAATTCGGAGAAGAAGCGCGCCCGCCGGACGGTCATTTTTAATGATTTCCACAAAATCCCGATCTTCAACCCGCCACCGAGTTGGTCGAGATAATCGCGCCAGACCTCGACGCGCTCCGGGTCGGCGGTCAGGAATGCCGGGCGCTTTGGAAAGCTTTCCAAGGATGGACGCAGGGCGATCAGCGGATCCCCCATCGGCGTCCAGTAGTCAGCGCCATCGTCGAGATGATTGGCGGTGCGCACATCACGACCTTCGAGCTTGACCGAGGTGTGATTGCCCACGCGCGCATCCGGGATCGAACGCTGCACCAGCGGCACGAGGCGGTATTCACAGGCGATCCGCAACTCACCTTCGGGGCCGATCGCGTCGAGTAATTCCTGGGCGGTGTTGAGGAAAAGCACTTCATCGCCAAGGCCCTGCTCGCCGACAAGTACGACGATTTTGCCCCTGATATCGGCCAGATCATGGCTCTCCCAACGCGGGCAGCTCATCGCGAAAATTGTCGCCTGCGCATTGTTCAGATCGAGGCGGCATTGTTGGGCCTTCCAGCCCTCCTCGACCCGGCCGCAGGCCAGCAGGAGCAGGGAGCGGCCATGCTCCATCGTTGCGCGATCCATCGGATCTTGCGGGTTTCTCAGCGCCAGTTCGAAATGCTCCACGGCCTTGAACGGCTCGCCAATCAGTTCATACATATTTGCCATATTGTTGTGAGCACGGGCGAAATCGGGCTTCAGGCGCAGGGCTTCGGCAAAGAAGGTCGTGGCCCCGGCCGGATCCCCGGATTCAGCGAGGACCGTGCCGAGCGAATTCCACAATTCGACATTTTCCGGGTGCAGGAAAATGGCAGACCGCAGGATTTCGATCGCGTCCTCGACCCGCGCCTGGTCGCGCAAAACGCTGGCCAAATTCATGATGCCGTTGAGGTTTTCCGGGGCGATCTGAACGCAGAGCCTATAGAATTTTTCCGCCGCCGCCAGCATGTCCAGCTTCCAGGCAACGATCCCCATATTGAGATAGATTTCTGAGTCTTGCGGATCGATCTTCCAGGCACGTTCATAATATTCCAACGCCTTCGACAGGCGTCCGACGCGGAATAGAACCAGGCCGACGGCGTGGTTTGTCAGGGCGACGTCCGGGGCCATGTCGAGGGCCCGCAGGACGTATTTTGCAGCCTCTTGATGATCCCCCTCATCGGAGAATTTGATGCCCCGGGCAACCAGGCTGGTCGCCTTGCGATACTTGTCGCGCTGCGCCTTCGGGACGACGCCAAGGCGAAGCTCTGTGCTGAGGCGGCCGCTGGCTCCGCGCGCGCCGACCGCATCATTTTTTGCGGACTCGGCTTCGGCGTGAAACTCGTCAATCAGGGCTGCGTCGGTCATACAAAGCCTATCGGGTCTGGTGTGGCTGGAGATGCAGCTTCAGCTGGGCGGGATTCGATTTAAAACTTGCTAACGCGGCAGCGAACAGACTTGCTGCAGCCGGGGTAATGCCGAAACCTTTTCTTCACCCCGGTTTGCCAACCTGCCGTTTGATATTGTGCAAATCCGAACTTCGATGACTGGAGAATTCTCATGGCCCTGAAAATCTCGCTCAAACCAGGCGAGAAGTTCGTGCTGAACGGAGCCGTGGTCGAGAATGGCGATCGCCGGGCCACGCTCCTGTTGCAGAACCGGGCTTCGGTGCTTCGCGAGAAGGACATCATGCAGGCCGACCAGGTCACGACGCCGGCCCGGCACATCTATTTCCCGATCATGATGATGTATCTCTCGGATCAGGCGGACGACTATCAGTACGAGCAATTTGTTCTGCGGATGAATGAATTCATGGGCGCCGTATCGGCGACCGAAGTGCTCTCGAGCTGCGTCACCATCAGCCGCGATGTGATGGCAGGCGAGTATTACAAGGCGCTGATGCGCTGCAAGAAATTGATCGAGTTTGAAGAGGAGCGTCTGAAATAATGTCCTTTCAAGCCTATCAGAAAGCCTCGACCCGGGTTGAAGACCCGCGATCGACGGAATACCGCCTGTTTGCCCAGGTGACGCGTGCCTTGATGAAAGCGTCAGAGACGGATCGAATAGAGATTTCGAGCCGGATTGATGCGCTCGACTGGAATCGCAGGCTCTGGTCCAATCTTGGAGCCGATTGCGCCAGCGTCGAGAACAAGCTCCCGGATCAGCTTCGGGCCTCGATCATCTCGCTCTCGCTTTTTGTCTCGAAATACACCTCCCAGGTGATGCGTGGAAATGGCGAGTTCGAAGTCTTGATCGACCTGAACCGCACGATCATGCAGGGCCTGGCACCGCAACCGAACGCGGCCAATAGCGCGGCCTAGCAGCGTCTCCGCGTCGCGGCTTCTCAATTTCTGAAATCATCCCGGCGGCGGGCGCAATCGTTTGCGCCCGCCGCTGGCGTGTGCCCGTAGCGTCCTGATCGCATGCGTGTTCGGCATCGGTGCGCGTCCCGGACCCGATTGCCGGTCCGGGGCAGGCAGCAGCTGCCGGGTCGGCAGATTTGCGCTGCAGATTCGCGCGAAAGCCCGGTGCGGCCGCAATCAAACCATTAAAAATCATTGGAAAACAGCTGGTTGCCTAATCGGTCAGTGGCACGCGGATTGCGATGATCGGTGCAGGACAAAAAGTCCAAGTCAATTCGACTTCACCACTTCCAGAATGGAGGAACGATTATGCTTTCAGTGAACACCAACGCCGGAGCCATGGTGGCTCTGCAGAACCTGACCAAGACGAATGCTCAAATGAATGAGGTTCAAAATCGCATCAACACCGGCCTCGATGTGGCCGGCGCGAAGGATGATGGCGGCAAGTTCGCCATCGCCCAGCGTATGCGCGCCCAGGTGGGCGGGTATGCTGTTGTGAGAGACAGCCTCAATCGGACCGGGTCTGTTGTCGACGTCGCGCTTGCGGCGAGCGAAGGCATTTCCGATATCCTCATTGAGATGAAGGCAAAGGCACTGGCGGCATCTGATGTTTCTCTGGACTCTGCGTCCCGGACGGCTCTGAACGAAGACTTCAAGGCCCTGCGTGACCAGATTTCGAAGATGGTCAGCACCGCTGAATTCAATGGCACAAATCTGATCAACAATACCGTGACGTCTATCTCTGCACTTGCAAATGACACCGGTAGCAGCACGATCTCCATCCCGGATGAAAACCTGTCGCTGGGGGGCGCTGTCGTGACCCTCACAGCGACGGCTTCCTTCGCGTCGGCAGGTACGGCTGATACCCTCGCGGGAACGATCTCTACCTCGCTGGATAACCTGAACCTTGCGTTGGCACGCCTCGGCACTGCCTCGAAGTCTTTGGGGATTCACGGGGATTTTGTGGGCAAGCTTTCCGACGCCCTGGAAGTGGGTATCGGGAATCTTGTCGATGCGGATCTCGCGAAGGAAAGCGCACGCCTGCAGTCGCTGCAAGTCAAGCAGCAGCTGGGGGTTCAGGCTCTTTCGATCGCAAATACGAGTCCGCAGACCATCCTTTCCTTCTTCCAGTAGCTTCGTTGATCGGGGCCGCCTTCGGGCGGCCCCGGTTTTTTTGGTTCCGCGAGCGGGGGGCCGCAAGCATGCCCGCAATCCGCCATTAACCATTTGGAAATCATAAATATTTGCCGGTGGGCAATTTTTGCCCGGCCATTTGGCCTTTAAGGCTGCATTTTTTGCCGACTGAATGGTTACCGCCCGGTGCCCGAGTCTGCGAAGATCACCAACAGCACCATCTCTCCCCCGATTAACCTATTGGAACCAACCAGTTCTGGCCCGGAGTTTGCGAGGATTTCCGTGGATCAGAAGATCCGGCGGGCAAAACGCCCGGCATAAACCAGAACGGAAAGGGCCAAGAAATGGCTACCATCAACACGAATTCCGGCGCCATGGTTGCGCTGCAGCAGCTGAACATGACCAATCGCGACCTGGAACAGGTCCAGAGCCGGATCACCACCGGTCTCGCGGTTGCTTCCGCCAAAGATGATGGCGGCAAGTTCGCTATCGCCCAGAAAATGCGCGCCGACGTGAAGGCTTATGAAGTTGTCGGTGGTTCGCTGGATCTGGCGACCTCCACAGTTGACGTGGCCCTGGCCGCCGGTGAAGCCGTCTCTGACATCCTGATCGAGATGAAGTCGAAGGCGCTCGCCGCTTCCGATACCAGCCTCGACAGCGCTTCGCGTACCGCATTGAACGAAGACTTCAAGGCGCTTCGTGACCAGATCGGCAAGATCGTTTCGAACGCCTCGTTCAACGGTACGAACCTGATCAACAACTCGGTCACGTCGATCTCGGCTCTGGCCAATGCTTCGGGCTCGTCCACGATCTCGATCTCTGACGAAAACCTGTCGCTCGGCGGCGGTGTCGTCACCCTGACTGCAACTGCTTCGATGGACTCGGCTGGTACCGCTGCGACACTCGCTGGCACCATCTCGACGTCGCTGAGCAATCTCAGCAGCTCGCTGGCCCGCCTGGGTACGGCTTCGAAAGCTGTTGGCATCCACAAGGATTTCATCGGCAAGCTGTCTGACTCCCTGACTCAGGGTATCGGCAATCTGGTCGATGCCGATCTGGCAAAAGAGAGTGCACGACTGCAGTCCCTGCAGGTCAAGCAACAGCTTGGCGTTCAGGCTCTGTCGATCGCAAACAGTGCTCCGAGCACGATCCTGGGCTACTTCCGTTAATCCACGGAACCGGGTGGCGGGCCAACTGGCCCGCCACCCACCTTCCCGGGATCGCTGATGGAGGATGTTTTGGAGGCGCTGACGCCTCTACGTCAGCGAAAAGCAAATGGCTGATACGAATTATACGCGGCCACCCTTGGTGGCCAATTCAGGTTTGGATGCGCGCGACGCACTCGGCGACCGTCAACGGCCCGACCCGACCCGCGTCCCTTCCATCGACCAACAACCGGCCGCGCCCAAGGCTGCCGGTCGTCCTTCCGAGGAACTGGTCGCGGAACTGGAACGTCTTTCCCGCGAAATCCTGGGCAATTCCAGGCTCAGCATCCAGCGCGAGACGGCATTCGGTGACTTCGTCTATCTGATGATCGACAAGGATACCGGCGAGACCGTTCGCCGCTGGCCACCGGAAACGCACGGCGATCTGGTGGAATATCTGCGAAGCTTCAAGGCAGGCCTGGTCAACAAGACCGCCTGACCCGCTGGGCAAAACTGACCGGCCTGACCGTCGCGACTCGGCAAATTGCGACTTTCACCAATCGATCTGATATATATGAATTCGTATAAGTATTGGAAAAGGCGTTCTTATTCGCCTCCCAGATAATCGGCACGGCATTTGCGCTCGTAATCTCAAGGCGTCACGAAATGGTGACGCGGTGAATTGCGGGAGAATATCGCATGACCTTGAGTGTCCACACCAATACCGCCGCGATGATCGCGCTGCAGAACCTCAACAAAACCAATGAGCAGATGGACGGCGTTCAGAACCGGATCAATACCGGGCTGAAGATCTCCGGGGCCAAGGATAATGCGGCGATCTATGCGGTTGCCCAGGGCATGCGGGCCGATATCAGCGCTCTCGGTGCCGTCCAGACTGGATTGAACCGCGCCACCACGATCGGCGATGTTGCACTGGCCGCCGGCGAGACGATCTCGGACCTGTTGATCCAGATGCGTGAAAAGGCGATGGCGGCGATGGACCCTTCGCTCGACAGCTATTCCCGTCAAGCCTATGACTCCGATTTCAAGGCCCTGCTTGATCAGGTGCGCGTCATCATCGAGAATGCCGAATTCGACGGTGCCAACCTGCTCGACGGTTCGGTGACTAATGGCGTTGAATTCCTCGCCGATGCCGACGCCGCCCGTACGGTGACGCTGAAGTCCCAGAATATGAGCATTGGCGGGGCGATCGTGACGATCGCGGCCACGGCCAGCCTGAGCACGGTCACTCTGGCGACCGCCGTAATGGCGACGATCCAGGCCAGTCTCGACAACGTCAATCAATCGCTGGCCAATCTCGGCTCCGACACCAAGAAGCTGGAGGCGCATTCCGGCTTCGTCAGCAAGCTGGTCGATGCCTTGACCAAGGGGGTCGGCGATCTGGTGGATGCAGACCTGGCCGTCGAAAGCGCGCAATTGCAGGCCTTGCAGGTCAAGCAACAGCTTGGCGTCCAGGCGCTGTCTATTGCCAACTCGCAGCCGCAGATCATCCTCAACCTCTTCCAGTAAACCTGTAAGCCTGCCTCACCACGGCCTGTCTTGCTGCGGAACGGCACCCCGAGCGGGTGCCGTTTTCGTTTCAGCGACTCGCGTCATGATGCGGTGCGTTTTGAGGACACATCATGCCCAGAGCTTTCCTGCCCTATGGTCGGCAATCCATTGATGACAGTGATATCGAGGCGGTCGCCCAGGTCCTGCGGTCTGACTGGCTTACGACCGGGCCTGCGGTCGACGCCTTCGAGGCCGACTTCGCGGCCTGCACCGGTGCGGCACACGCGATCGCCTGCTCAAACGGGACGACAGCGCTTCACCTGGCGCTGGCCGGGCTGGATGTCGGGCCGGGCGATGTCTGTATCGTGCCGGCGATCACCTTCATGGCGACCGCGAATGCGGCGCTCTATTGTGGCGCCGATGTCGTGTTTGCCGATGTCGATGCCACAACCGGTCTGATGACACCGGATACGCTGCGCCAGGCGATTGCGCGTGTCTCCGGAGCGAGGCTGCGGGCAGTGCTGCCGGTACATCTGGCCGGGCAGTGCGAAGACATGGCAGCGATGCGTGAGATTGCCAGTGCTGCGGGTGCCAAGCTGGTCGAGGATGCCTGTCATGCGCTCGGTACGCGCCAGGCTGGCCGGCCGGTTGGCGCTTGCGATCATTCGGACGCGGCTTGCTTTTCCTTCCATCCTGTCAAGACGATAGCGGCAGGTGAGGGCGGTATGGTGACCACCGGCGACGCGGCTCTGGCGGCTCGATTGCGCCGCCTGCGCAGTCATGGGATTGAGCGTGACCCGGCGCGGATGGAACAGGGCCAGGACGATCCCTGGTGGCATGAAATGCAGGAGTTGGGCTGGAATTACCGCCTGTGCGACGTCCAGGCGGCACTGGCGCGTTCGCAGCTGCGTCGGTTGGACCGCTTCGCCGCGAAACGAAAAGCGCTTGCGGCGGCGTATGACGCGCTGCTGGCGGGGCATCCGCTGGTGAAAGCCCTGGTGCGAACACCGGATTGCGATCCTTGTTTGCATCTCTACCCGGTGCGGATCGATTTTGCCGCTGCGGATACGGACCGGGCGACGATTATGCGGGCTTTGCAGGCTCGCGGGATAGGTTCGCAGGTTCACTATATTCCTGTGCCGTCACAGCCTTGGTATCGCAGGCGTTATGGCGATCAGACGCCGCCAGGCGCTGCCGGATATTATCAGCAGACTTTGAGCCTGCCGCTGTTCACGGACATGGCGGCCGACGATCCGGCGCGGGTGGTGGCGGCCCTGGACGCAGTGCTGGGCGGTTAGCGGTTCTTTTTGCGGAACAAGACCCAGGTGACATCATCCAGGCCGGTGGAGCGCCGCCACTGGAAACCATCGGCGACGATTTCAATATCGTCGAACCGATCGAGGAAGAAGCCGCCGAAATCGCGCTTGAACAACAAGTCGTTACGCCCGCGATACGGGATGGATTCCGGTTTGGTCGAGAAATATTCGGCGACCAGAATCCAGCGATTTGAAACGCGGTGCATCTCATCGGCAACGGCGCCGAGATCGTCGGGATGGACGTGAATCAATACGCCGGCGGAGAACACCATGTCGATTTCGCCCGCCGAAAAGGGCAGGTTTTGACCTGTGGCATTATGCAGCCGCTCAGCTGCCATTACCCTGTCGTCAACCACCCGCTGCCTTGCCTTAGCATTGGGCTCCACTGCGTATAGCGTCGCGGCCGAGAGCCGGTCGATGGCGCGCAGGTTGAGACCGATATTGCAGCCGACTTCGAGAATGCTCTCCGGTTCGGCGCCATAGGTGCCCTTGAGCATTTCTGCCCACATCCGGGTGCGCATGCGCAAGACCTCGGTCAGGGTCTCATTGCGATCGATATAGCGATCACCAATTTCGCCACGCCAGGCGTCGAGCTGGGTTGTGTCGTTCATGCGGTTTCTCCATCGGTGCGCCAGTCGATCATCTCCATCGCCAGCGGATCACCACGTTTCAGGGCGCGCGCCGCGCGCCGGTCGATGATGTCATTCATGTGTTTCGGGGCGAGGCCGTGGCCGGGCCGGATCGAGCGGATATTCTCCGGCGTGAAGGTTTCGCCAGCCGCGATATCGCGCACGACATAGAGCGAGCGCCGGAAGGTCACTGAGCCGCGTTCGCAGCCGGCCAGTTCATAGCGCACCGAACCGAGCGCGGCATAGGCATTGTGGCAATCCTCGACCAGGCGCGTGAGTTCGTCCGGCTCCAGCGAAAACGAGCCGTCCGGGCCGCCATCCGCGCGTGACAGTGTGAAGTGTTTCTCGATCACCCGCGCGCCGAGCGCCACGGCGGCGACGGCGCAGGCCGTGCCCGGCGTATGATCGCTCAGCCCGGCGACGGCGTGAAAGGCTTCGGCCAGGTGCGGCACAGTGCGCAGATCGGCTTCATTCATCGGTGCCGGGTAGGAGGACAGGCAATGCAGGACAGCCAGGCCGCCGGCGCCATGCTCGCGCGCGGTGCGGGCGGCGTCATGGATCTCGGCCAGATTGGCCATGCCGGTCGACATGATCATCGGCTTGCCGGTGCGCGCGACACGGGCGATCAGCGGCAGGTCGGTGATCTCGAAGGAGGCGATCTTGTAGGCCGGCGCATCGAGTGATTCCAGCAGTTCGACGGCGCTATGGTCGAACGGGGTCGAGAATAGCGGCACGCGGAGTTCGCGCGCGCGGGCGAATAATTCGCCATGCCATTCGAAGGGCGTATGGGCCTCGCGGTAGAGCTCGTGCAGCGAGCGTCCGTCCCATAAACCGCCCTCGATCACGAAGCCGGGACCGTCATGGTCAATGGTGATGGTATCGGCGGTATAGGTCTGGATCTTGATCGCATCGGCACCGCAGGCGGCAGCCGCTTCGATCGACTCAATGGCGCGGTCGATGCGGCCGAGATGATTGGCCGAGATCTCGGCGATTACCAGGGGCGGATGATCGGGGCCAACCGGGCGGCCGGCGAAATCGAAAGTCGGGTCGTTGGTCATATTGTCCTCAGGCCGCGGCGAGCGCGGCAGTATCGATGGCGGCGCGGCGGCCGGAGCGGATCAGCGCCAGGGTCGCGGTCTCGCCGAGATGGGCGAGGGCATCGACAATGCCGAGATGCGAGACGAAATCGCGCTCACCCTGCCGGTATTGTGGATGGGTGAAGGCTTGAAATTCCAGCTTGATCCCGGCGGCCGCGAAGCGCGTCTCGGCATTGGACGCAGCCAGATACTCACCGGCGCCCGGCGTCGAGAGATAGGTGTCGGCCTGCACGGCTCGGCACAGACCGATCAGGCGATCAATCCGGTCGGGCTCGGCGGTGATGGCGGTGGCGTGGCGGATCGGCGTGTCGATGCCGATCGCCTGGCAGGTCTGCGCGATGGCGTGGCCGGTCAGCGCGGCGAGGCGATCGGTTTCAATGGCGAGCAGGCGGGTCCAGAGTGCGGCGGCGCAGCTGCCATGCGGCGCACGGGCATAGGCCTGCTGCACGCTGCGTCCATGCTTGAGCCGCCAGGGTTGATTGTCGTCGAGCTCAACCCGGCTGAGCGGTGTGTCGAGATCGCCGGAATGACGCACCGGGATGGAGAGCATGATCTCGCGCCCATCGGCACCGCAAATCCGGTTGCGGGTCTGCCAGCTGCGCCGCGCCAGCTGGACATCGTCGAGCAGGACGAAATGGTCGGCCCGGTCGATCAGGTCGAAATAACCCAGCCAGGGCATATAGGTCGGCTGCATGACGGCGAGGGTGGTCAACGCGCCCTCCCGGCCATCAGGACACAGCGGCCCAGCCCGGCCTCGGCGAAGGCACGGTAGAGTTTCCGCCGCGTTTCCGCCGGCACCTGCATTTCGAAACGGACGCGCTGCTCATGCGCCGATTTGCCGAGCGCCGGATCGGCGATGAAATCCTGCCCCATCAGAGCGATCATCTCGATCGGAAAATCCGATTGGCTGTAGACGAGGTCGAAACCGGCCGCATCCATCAGGCGCTCGACGCTGGCAAAGTCGAAATAATGCTGGTGATCGGCAGAGATCCAGTATTCCGGGTGGCCGAGATCGCCCGACAGGACTTGCTGTAGCGCGTTGAAATCATTGCCGGTGCGGATCAATAACAGGCCGCCGGGCGCGAGAATCTCGCGGGCATGTTCCAGCATCGCCTGCGGCTGGGCCGCATGGGAGAGGACGTGCATGAAGAGCACGGCGTCGAAGGGTTGTGCCGCGGCCAGGCCCTCGAAAGCGCCGCCGTGAACCGTGTGCCCCTTGGCCCGGGCCGTCTGCAGCGCCTCGGGTGCCAGCTCGATCCCTTCAGCGGTAAAGCCGCGCCGGGTGAGATCGGTGAGCAGGTCACCAGTGCCGCAGCCGGCATCGAGCACGCGCTGGCCCGGGGCCAAGGTCTCGATCAACCAGGCAATATCGGCGTAGAGCGTTCGCGACATCCAGTCCCGCTGCGCCGCGGCGGCCTCGCCGCCCTCGAGCGAGCGCTTGATGTCGACACCTTTCTCGCCATCTTGCACGGCGTCATAATAGGCCTCGCGGAAATAGGCATGCACGTCATCGGTTGAGGTGTGCGCCGCGAGGCGCCGTGATCCGTAACGCGCGTCCGGCTCTGTCGTCAGCGGCAAGGCCATGCTTCAGCCCTCATCGACCAGGGCAGCGGCGGTGCGCACCGTGCCCGATTTGCCGAACACGAAGGGATCGCTCATTTGCACGGCCGGCGTTTCCGCCAGCCAGTCCAGCAGTGGTTTGAGCGCCGTTTCGGCCCCTTGACGCGGGAAGCGGTAGGTCGCGGGCGCTTTCATGGTCAGGACATCGTCCGGCCCGTCGCCAAACGCCATGCCGGCCGCGACGGCTTCGCGCCAGATTGTATCGGCGAAAGCGTCCGGATCCTTGAAAATCGCCGAGTCGATCTCGCACGTGACTTCGCAACAGATGAAGGAGCGGCCCTTCGGTGCGAGGCCCGGCCCGTAATTGGGCGGGATGGAAATGCGGAAACAATGATTGGCGGCGCTGGTATCGATCATGAAATGCCGGTCGCCGGTTCGCTCCGCTGGCACGTCGAAATAGTAGAATACCATTGGCAGTTTGAAATAGATCGCCTCCATATCGAGGCCGAGACCGGCCGCCTGGGCCAGGCTTTCCGGTCCGCTGGTCCAGAGCAGATTGTCGCTGCGCACCTGTTCACCATCGGCGAAATCAACGATTACGGCATCCCCATCGCGGCGGATGGCAGTGACGGCCTTGCCGGTATCGAGCGTGGCGCCGCCGGTTCTCAGCTGTTCGACGCTGGCGCCGGTAAAGCCCGACAGGCCGCCGGCCGAGGGGTAGAACATCCGCGCCGGCATGACGTGTTGGGCGTCCTGGTAGAAATCCAGCCCGATACCGGTGGAGGGTTTGAGAATGCGGTCATCGAGCGCCGGGAGCTGTTTGAGCAGATCGGCGGAGTCGGGATCGGTCGTCAGGATGCGCCGTACCGGCAATTGACCCGACGCCTTGGCGCTGAGCTGGTCGGGATTGAGGGTCGTGATTTTCTTGACGATCGGCCGCAGCATCTGCGTACCGCGCGGGCCAAATCGGGCCTGCAGCAAATCTTCCAGCGAGGCATCCGGATTGGCCAGCACGTCTGGCACGCACCCGGCGGCTGCGGCGGCTATGACATCGAGCAGGATCGCGCCGGCCGTCTCGGGGCCGCAATGATTGAAATCGGGGTATTCGACATCGAGCGAAATCTTGCCATCGGTCAGCGCCGCAATGCGCGGTGAAACCGGCACGGCCTGGCCGCCGGTCATCTCCAGGATGATCGACGTCGTTGCCGGGCTTTCATTGCCGAATAGATGACAGCCGAAATCGAGCAGGAATTCCTTCCAGGGGCGGCTGTTATTGATGCCGCCAAACCCCTTGCCGGCTTCGACAATGCGCACAGTGGCGCCCGACTTTCGTGCGGTATGAGCCGCTGCCAGGGCCCCCAGGCCGCCGCCGACGATCAGCCAATCCTTGAGCGCAGGCGCAGGCCGGGTCTTGGGAGCTGTGGTCATGGAGCGAATCACCTTTGTAGAGAGGGTTCGACAGTCGACCCCAAATGTTAATGCGGGGTTTGAGTGCCGGGTGTCAGATCGCACGGTCCCAGCGGGCAGGGGCAGGATTGATCCATGCCCGGCCGGCTGCGCTCCTGTTCCGGTATTTCGCTCAGACGCTTGACGATACAGGCGCGGGTTTGCCAACCGGCGGGCAGGGAGGCGAACAGGGTTTGCTTGTCGGCGGCGCGGTGGACCGGAAAGCGGCCGGCTTGGGGCGCCGGCTGCAGCCGGCCAGTGGCGATGCCGTCCCAGCTTTGGGCGAACAAGTCCTCGATCTCGCTGCGCAGGCGCGCATAGCTTGATGACAGGGTTTCGGCCAACGGATCGAAATTGACCTCGCGTTGCGCCAGGACCGGGCCGGTATCCATGCCGGGGTCGATCAGATGCAGGGTGACGCCTTTGGCGGTGCCATCAAACCAGGACCAGAAATTGGGATCGGCGCCGCGATTATGCGGCAGCAGCGATATGTGCAGATTGAGCACCCGTCCCCCGCACAGCGCCAGCACCGCCGGGGCGAGCAGGCGTGTATAGCCGTAGCTGACGATCCAATCGGGGTTGAGGCGTTCAATCTCGGCGCGATCGACGATATCGGAGCGCAATGTAACCCGGTCGCCGCGCGCCAGAATCGGGGCGATCAGATTGTCCGGATAGGGCGAGAGAATCAGGATGTGCATGGGGCGAGTCTGGGGCGCAGGCCTTAAACGAATCTTGACATAAATCAAATCATGCAGCCTGGCTGATGCGACCAATCAGCGCGTCGGCGATGCGGCTGGCGCCGCGGCCATCGCACAGTGCGGCGGCATGATCGGACATCCGCGCCAGCTGCCGGTCGGTGAGCGCCCGGAGCAGGCCGGGCAGGGTTTCAGGCAGCATCTCTGGCTTCTCAATGGTCAGGACGGCGCCGTGGCGCGCCATGGCCCGCGCCGCCGGCCGCTGGTTTTCCGCCAGCACGATGACAATGCTGGGCAGGCCCAGCACGCAGCGCTCGAGGGCCGTGCCACCGCCGGCGCCGATAGCGAGGTCGGCGGCCATCATGCGTTCGGCCATATTGTCGATATCGACCAGGAGCGAAAGATTGGAGTCGGTCTGGGCTCGGCGGCGCAACAGCGGCAAGCTCGCCACCTGCGGGCCGAGCACGACGTCGAGGGCGATGTCCGGCAGCACGGTGCGCACGAGATCGACCAGGCGAGCACTGATACTGCCGAGATCGGTCAGACCCATCGCAATCAGGATGCGCTGCAGGCCCGGCTCGCGAAGGCGGCGCGCCAGCGCTTCGCTGCGCAGCGAAGCGAAGCCCGGCCGCAGCGGCGCCATGTCGGGCCCGAGGAGCAGGTCTGAGCCGGGCGGGACGCGCCGGGCATAGGCGGTCCTGTCGGGGTCGAAGCCCTGATCGACCAGCAAATCGCAATCATGGAGCCGATCTGGCAAGTCCTCGATCACGGCGATGACCGGGGCGAGCGCGCGCAGGCAGGTCTCATCGGCCCGGGTCGAGGTGTAAAGGTCGATGATGACGGCGTCGGCACGGCCGCCCCAACTATCGGGCAGAGGCGCATCGGCGGGCGCCGCAGCGTCGAGACAGGGATAGCCGGATCGCGACAGCGCCGGCACGAGGGTGGCGGAACCCGGTGCGCAGGCAAAGGCGATCTGTGCGCCGCGTTCGGTCAGTGCGGCGGCCAGTGCCAGACATCGCATGATATGGCCGCCGCCGAGCTCGGGACCGGCATCGGCCCGGACCAGAATGCGCGGGGGCGAGGCCGGGGCAGGCATCAGGCTGCGTTCGCTTCGCCTATCAGTTCGCGCAGCGATGGGCCGTCGAGTTGTTCGGCATTCTTGTCGGAGGAATAGGACCAGTCATCGGGAACCCGGTGAGCGCCCTGGCCGAGATAGCGCGCCATCAATTGCCCGGAATAGGCGGGGAGAATGGCAAAGCGATCGCTGAGCTCGACAGTTGAGCGGGCGTCGTCGGAGGGCACCATGATTTCGTGCAGTTTTTCGCCGGGACGGATGCCAATCACCTTGTGCGGCAGGTTTGGCGCGATGGTATGGGCGAGGTCGACCATGCTCATCGACGGTATTTTCGGCACAAAGATTTCGCCGCCGCGCGCCATGGCCAGGGTCGAAAGGACAAAATTCACACCCTGTTCGATCGTGATCCAGAAACGTGTCATGCGCGGGTCAGTGATCGGCAGATGATCCGTGCCCTCGGCAATCAGCTTGCGGAAGAAGGGGATGACGGAACCGCGCGAGCCAACGACATTGCCATAACGCACGACCGAGAAGAGCGGGCCGTCGGCGCCGCCCATATGCTGACCGGCGGTAAAGATCTTGTCCGCGGCCAGTTTCGAGGCGCCGTACAGATTGATCGGGTTGGCGGCCTTGTCGGTCGACAGGGCGCAAACACGCGTCACGCCGCATTTGATGGCGGCACGCACGACGTTTTCAGCACCCATGACATTGGTCTTGATGCATTCGAACGGATTGTATTCGGCGATCGGCACATGTTTCAGGGCGGCGGCATGGATGACGATGTCAACGCCGCGCATCGCCTGTTCCAGGCGCGATTCATCGCGCACATCGCCGATGAAATAGCGCAGGAAGGGATGGTCTTGCGGCGAGAATTGTTGAGCCATTTCATATTGCTTCAACTCGTCACGCGAGAAAATGATCAATTTGCGCGGCTTGTATTCGCGGCAAATGGTTTCGACGAAACGCTTGCCGAATGAACCGGTGCCTCCGGTGATCAGTATTGATTTTCCGTCCAGATCGATGCGCGGCTCGCGGAAACTGCGGCTCATCACCATCTGCTCCAGAGCATCTTCTTCGAACGGGATCTTGGTCATATCGATTCTCGCGATTCGCCTATTGGACTCGACGCTGGCGTGCAGCGGTTAACGAGGCGTTAGGAGAGTGCCGCCAACACTGACACTACCCTGTTTCATCAGACCACTTAACAAGGCCGGTCATGACCCTCGCCATCATAGTTCAAGCCCGATTCGGCTCGACCCGGCTGCCGGGAAAAATTCTCAACCCGCTCGGTTCGAAGACCGCACTGGCGCGAGTGCTCGACCGCTGCGCCCGCATAGCCGGAGCCGACCATGTCATCGCCGCAATCCCTGACACCGAGGCCGATGATGCCGTCGCCGACGTGGCAAGCGCGGCAGGCTATGCTGTCAGCCGCGGTTCCGAGAGCGACGTCTTGTCGCGCTATGCCAAAGCGGCGCGCGATAGCGGCGCTGAATATATTATGCGCGTCACCAGCGATTGCCCTTTCATCGATCCGCAGATTTGCGAACGCGTGATCGGCCTGTTGCATGACACCCATGCCGATTATGCCAGCAATTCAATGCCGGCCCTGTTTCCGCACGGGCTCGATTGCGAGGTTTTCCCCGCTGTCTTGCTGTACCGCGCCGACCGTCTGGCCAGCGAGCCGGGCGATCGCGAGCATGTCACGCCCTGGCTGCGTCAGAACCCGCATCTCCACCGTGCCTGCCTTGCAGGCCCCGGGCAGGGTTTGGAGCGGCTGCGCTGGACGCTCGATTATGCCGAGGACCTGCAATTCTTCCAGGCCGTCTATGACGAGCTCGGCGAGGCTGCGGCGACCGCTTCCGCGGCGCAACTGGCGGGCTTGTGCCTGCGCCGTCCCGATCTGGTGGCGATCAATGCCGGCCGGCTCGATCTGGGCCGGCTCGATGATCCGGAGCGGGCGGAGATCATCAGCGCCCCCTTCGCCCTGCGCGAGGCGGCGTAAGACCGGCTTTTGATCCTTGCTGGCAAGACTTTCTTCGCACTCTGGGCCTAGTCTCGGCGTCTGGATCAGAAGGGTTTTGCGTTGTGGCCGTTTACGGGTTGGATTTTTCGGTACTCAATGGCTGGTACCAGTCCAAGCTCAGCGCGTCGCAAGCCTCCAATCTCGCGCCCCAGACCCGCACCGCCAATGAAAAAGCCGCCGCCGGTGTCACCCCGCCATGGGATGTCGCCAGCAAGACCGCCTCGATCGAGGAATTGCGCCGCGGTGTGCTGGCCAGTGGCGAGTTCTTCGATTCGAAGAAAAGCGCCTTCTCCGATCTCAAGGCACCGGATGACTACAAGGCGTTGTTTGATCTCTATGTCGGTCTGAAGACCCTGTCCTCGCTGGCCGAAAAGGCGATGGACAAGACGGTCTCGGAAGCCGACCGCAAATTCATCAATACGCGCTTCGCCGAGGGTCTGGCCCAGCTCGACAGCTTTTATGATTCGATGAAGCTCGACGGGCTCACCCTGCTCAAGGGCAAGCAGCTTTCCAGCGCTGACAGCAATGTCGCGATCAGCCGCGGCGAGTCGGTTTATGTCACCGGCAAGGTGCATAGCGGTGATTTCGATGCCGAAGTGGCGAGCCTGACCGGCGATGTGCAATTCACCGTCTCGGTGAAAAAGAATGGCGTCACCCAGGATATCGCCATCAATCTGGCCGATATGGGCGCCACGACGCGCTCGCTCGACAATGTCTCGGCGCATATCAATACGGCGCTCGATGCTGCCGGTGTGCTGACGCGGTTTTCCCGCGTCAAGCTTGGCACGCCTGACGAGAACAATATCATTCCCGGCAATGATTACGGCTTCAAGGTCGCGGGCATCTCCACCGAGGTGGTCAGCTTCAGCGCCGCCTCGGGCAGTCCCGCGATTTATCTCGCCGGCACATCCGGGCTCAATGACAATGCCGCCGGCCAGGTCGTCAAACTGACCGATCTGGGCGCTGCCGCGCCGACCACCGCCTTCTCGACCCGGCTCGAGGCCGCGCCGGACACGAGCGAAGTCGCCGTTGTCGGCAGCGAAGATGACGAGACCCGCACCAAGGAAGTGGCCAATCCGCTCGAGATCAAGTCGAGCGCCACGGCCGTCGATGGCAGCGTCTTTGTCGTCGGCACGACCTCGGCGGCGCTTGGTGGCGCTGATATCAAGGGCGAGCGCGACATGGTGCTGGCCAAGTATGATTCCACGGGCAAAATGGTGTGGAGCCGTGTGCTGGGTGCTGCCGCCGAGGCTGGAGCGACCAGCGTCGCGGTCGATGCCAGCGGCAATGTCGTCGTCGCCGGAATTGTCGAGGGCGGGCTGGGCACCACGACCAATATCGGCGGCAAGGACAGTTTCGTCGCCAAATACAATGCCAATGGCGTCGAGCAATGGCTGTCGCGCTTTGGCGGCACGGGCGATGACCAACCCAATGCGGTGACAATCGCCGGCGATGGCACGATTTATGTCGCCGGCAAGGCGGCCAGTGCCTTTGGCGGCGAAAACCATCTGGGCGGCGCCAGCGATGGCTATCTGCGCGCCATTGATGCCAGCGGCACGACCCTCTCGACCACGCGCATTGGCGGCGCCGGCGATGAAACAGTCTCGGCCATCACCATGGCCTCGGATGGCAATCTGATCGTCGCCAGCCAGGAAGACGGCGTTGGTGTGGTCCGCAAATTCGACACCGCCGATCTCGCCGCCGGGCCGTTATGGACCCAGTCGCTCGGCGATATGGGCGCGGGTCGTATTGGCGATGTCGCGGTGGACGGCAGCAATATCTATATCGCTGGCTCGGCAGGCGGCAGTTTCGCCCCGAGTGCGCCGCTGACGGCGCATTCCGGTGGCACACGTGATGCCGTGCTGATCAAACTGACCGATGGCGCTTCGGCGACGGTGGATTACACAACCTTCCTCGGCTCCGACAAGGATGAGACGGCCAATGCCATCACCCTGGACGGCGCCAAACTCTATCTCGCCGGCAAGACGACCGGTTCATTGCCGGGCCAGACCCTGATCGGTGAACGCGATGCCTTCGCTGCCAGTTTCAACGCTGCTGACGGCGCCTTCGATTGGGCGGTTCAGCTCAGTGGCCGCAACGGGGTCAGCGAGATGACCGGCGTCTCTGTCGTCGCCGGCGGCGATTCCATTCTCGACGCGATGGGCCTGCCGGCCGGGACGCTGACCTATGCCGACAGCCGCGTCGTCACCGACCGCACTGCGGCGCGCGATGGCGATCATTTCTACCTGTCGGTCAATGGCGGCCGCCGCGAGAAGATCTCGATCGATGCCGACGACACGATGCGTTCGCTCACCTTCAAGATCAATGGCGCCCTGATCCTCGACGGCACCGCCGATGTCCGGCGCGCCACCAATGGCGATGCCTTGCGGATCTCACCGAAGGAGGGCTCGACCATCGAGCTGTTCGCCGGCGGTGAGGGGCGTGACCTGCTCAAGGCCCTGGGCATGGCGCCCGGCGCGATCGTCAAGCGAGCCTCCCTGCTCGACAAGGATGGCTCGGCCGATGCGCCGCCGCTATTCGCGATGGATCTGCCGACGCTGCTGGACCTGTCCGACAAGGATACGTCCAAGACCGCCTTTGATGCGATCAGCCATGCGATGACGATCGTCCAGCGCTCCTATCGCGAGCTGACGACGCCGGCGGGATTGAAAAACCTGCTCAATGAAGGTCCCGGCAAGCGCGGCGGCACCGTGCCGCCCTATCTCGCAGCGCAATTGGCCAATTACACGGCCGGCCTGGAAAGGCTGGGCGGCTCGACGAGCAATGGATATTATTAGGCCAGGCAGGCGCGAGCGCCGCTGCCGCTCCAGACCGAGATTTGGAAAAGCCTAGACCGTCTGATTCAATGCGATCGACAGGCCGCGCGTCTGCTGCGGTCGCTGGGCGGCACCGGGGCCATAGCCATTGCCGGTATTGCGCTGGCGCTCGGCTTCCTCGGCGATGGCGCGAACGACACCCTCGGTTATGACTTTCATCGCCGTGACGGCGCGCGCATTCTCGGCCAGGGCGGCATGGAAGGTCTCGGTCGTGTTGCGCAAGGTGTTCTTGAGCGCAGCCGGCGCGCCGGCAAAGCGCGAAGGCTCGGCCCGCGCACGCGCCACCTCACTGCGATAGATATTGGCCAGCTTGGTTTTCTCGTCCTGCAAGGCGACAGCGTCCTGCGGCCGGCGGCGTTGAAACATCTGGGTTTCGCTGCGGATCAGCTCGGTCAGGCGCGTGGTCAGGCGCAACAGCGCCTCGGCGCGTTCGGTGCCGTTTCTGGCCGCGAGTTCACTCATTCGCTCTCTCCGCTCTGGCTGTCGGCGGCCTCCTGATAACGCAGGATCTCCGCCGTCAGGCGGTCCGACAAGCCCAGCCCGCCGGCCTGCGACATCACCTTGGCGTATTCTTCATTGAGCATGCCGCGAAAGGCATTCTCGCCGGGGCCGCCGCCGAAGGGATTATCCTCACCGACCTGGGCAAACATGGCTTCCATCATTTGCGCCAGGAAGACGGATTCGAAATCCTCGGCCGCCGCGCGCGCTGCATCCGGTGTCGTGCCGCTGGTCTGGGCGGTGAGATTGCCCGAACGCGATGCGCCGAGCGCCTGGTTGAGCTGAAAGTCGAGCAGGCTTTCCATTACAGAACCTCGATCTCTGCCTGCAGCGCACCGGCTGCCTTGATGGATTGCAGGATGGTGATCATGTCGCGCGGCGTGACGCCGAGCGCATTGAGCCCGTCAACCAGCTCGCTGAGCGAAACGCCGCCATCGAGCACACCGAGCTGGGTATTGTCTTCTGTGACCGTGACATCGGTGCGTGGCAGGACGACGGTCTCTCCGCCGGAGAAGGGCGCCGGCTGACTGGCGATCGGATTTTCGCGAACCGTGATGGTCAGATTGCCCTGGGCGATCGCGACTGTTGAAACGCGGACATTCTCGCCCATCACGATCGTGCCGGTATTCTCGTCAATAATGATGCGGGCCGGCTGGTCCGGCTGGACGCGCAATTGCTCGATCTCGGAGAGGAGGTCGATCATATCGCCATTATAGGATGCGAGGCGGCTCAGTTCGACGGTTGCCGGATTGGTTGCGCGTGCGGCGGTCGCGCCCATGAAGGCATTGATGGCATTGGCCATACGGCGGGCGGTGGTGAAGTCGGGATTGCGCAGGGAGAGGCGCAACGAAGTGCGGTTGGCGATCTCCTGCCACGGATCCATTCCTGTGCCAGCAAACGGGTTTTCCACCAGCGCGCCATTGGCGATACGGCCACTGGTCGGGACGCCGCGTGTGACCGAGGCGCCGTCGCCACCGGCAGAAAAACCGCCAATGGTCAGCGTGCCCTGGCCAACGGCCCAGGCGCGTCCATGGCTGTCAAATAGCGGTGTGCCGATCAATGTGCCGCCCTGCAGGCTGCCCGCATCGCCGATTGCCGAGACGGTGACGTCAATACGCGACCCCTGCGAGGAGAAGGCCGGCAGGGTCGCTGTGACCATCACGGCGGCGATATTGCGGGTGTTCAGATTGGCGTCGCGGGTGTTGACGTTGAAATGCTCGAGCATCGCGTTCAGCGACTGGTTGGTGAAACTGGAATTGCGCAGCGAGTCGCCCGTGCCATCGAGACCAACCACTAGGCCATAACCGACCAGGTGATTATCGCGGACATCCTCGACATCGACCATGTCCTTGATTCGCGACGAGGCGAGGGCGGGGACCGATAAAAGGCAGGCGGTCAGGATGGCAATGAACAGACGCATTTTGCAGTCTCCGGAAAGGTTCTCCCGAAGCATTGCGAATGGCGTGCCAGAGCTGTGATGCGTGCGCGCATAAATATGTCCGTTAATTCAAAGGTTTGCCAGCAAGCATTTTGGACCTGGAACCGGTAAAACTGGCCGGTGGCGGCAATCGCCGGGCAAGATCTGCCGGGCGGCGGTGGCGGATTAAGGCTCTGTTAACGGCGGCGGCGCATCCCTGAAGGCTATCGAACAGGAAGCGATTCTCGACATGAAAGTCACAGGACCCCGCTCAGCGAGCTCAGTTTCTTCCGGCAAGCGCGCCTCCGGTTCGCGGGCAGGCGGAGACGCGTTCACGCTGGAACAGGCGGCGCAATCTTCTGCGGCGATGGCGAGCGTCCCGATGACCGGTATCAGTTCGGTCGATGCCATTCTGGCACTGCAGTCGGTTGGCGACTTCACCGAGGCGCGCAAACAGGCAACTGGCCGGGCGATGGAATTGCTCGACGTGCTCGATGAGCTCAAACTGGCCTTGCTCGAGGGCGGCTTGCCGAAAGCGAAGCTGGTGTCGCTCATGGCTCTGCTGCAGACCCGGCGAGATGATACCAATGATGCCGGGCTGGAAGCGGCCCTGGATGAAGTCGAGATTCGCGCGGCCGTGGAGCTCGCGAAATTCGGTTGATTTGCCAAGCGGCGCCCCGCTCGCATCGCCTCCGCCTCCCAATTTGGTCAGAAATTTGCTAGGTGCACGCCATTGCCGAGCAGCGTCGCCGCGTTGACTCGGCGTGCACCGTGCATATGCTCCGCCCGCTTTCTGGGGGGAGAGCCTGTTGGCTAACAGTTGTTGAGTAGAGAGCGATGATGGAATCCGAACCGATCGAACTCCCCGCGGGTTACAGGCCCAGCGATGATGAGCCCTTCATGAGCGAGCGGCAAAAGGAATACTTCCGTCTCAAGCTGGTTGGCTGGAAGGAAGATATTCTGCGCGAGAGCAAATCAACGCTGTCCAATTTGCAGGCAGACCAGGGGGCATTGCCGGACATTGCCGATCGCGCCTCGACCGAGACCGATCGCTCTCTCGAATTGCGCGCCCGCGACCGCCAGCGCAAGCTGATTGCCAAGATCGACAGCGCCCTGCGCCGGATCGAGGAAGACGCTTACGGTTATTGCGAAGATACCGGCGAACCGATCAGCCTGGCCAGGCTCGACGCTCGCCCTGTCGCGACGCTCTCCCTCGAGGCGCAGGAGCGTCACGAGCGCAAGGAACGCGTTCACCGCGACAATTAATCCCGGCTGAACACCCCGATTTCCCAAAAAAAAGCGGGCCGCCACGATTGCTCGTGACGGCCCAGATGAGCCCGATGGTGGCGGGATTTCTGCCCGGTCCGATCCGCGTCAATTCAACGTGCGAAAACGGGACGGTGTGGAAGCTTCCGGGATGCCTGTTAGAAGGGCATCAGGATATTGTAGAGTTCCTGGCCATAGCTGGGGCGCTGGACTTCGGAGAGATGTCCGCGTCCGCCGTAGGAGATTCTGGCTTCGGCGATCTGGGTGTGGCTGATCGTATTGTCGGATCCGATATCCTGAGGCCGGGCGATGCCGCTGATCAGCAATTCACGCACCTCATTATTGACCCGCACTTCCTGACGGCCCGCGAGCACCAGATTGCCGTTCGGCAGGACCTGGGTGACGATGGCGGCGATGGTCAGCGAGATCGACTCGCCACGATTGACCGTGCCGGTGCCGGAGGTTGATGAGGCCGAACCCAGGCTGGTCAGCGAGCTCGGGTCGATCGTGTCATTGAAGAATTGCGTCAGGTCGAGCCCGAAAAACTGCGTCAGGTCGGAATCTTCCGCCGCCGTGCGCGAACGGCTGGTGGTGTTGTTCAGCTGGGCGCTGTCGGAAATATCGATATTGACCGTCAGAATATCGCCAATGCGCGCTGCGCGGGGATCGCCAAAGAAGGTCGGCGAATTGGCATTCCACAATGAATTGGTCTGGGTCGCCGGCAGTCGCCGCGGCATTTCGGGCATCGGGATTTGCGACGGACCGGTGCCGGCCAGCACGGCAGGATTCTCAATCGGCCGCATCGGCGGAGTCTGACCCACCTGGGACAGACGCGAGGTGGCACCGCAGGCCTGGAGGGCGAGCGCGGCGATGATGATGACGGTTATCTTGCGGATCATGATGGTCTCCAGAGCCTAGAAGCTTGCGGCAGGGCTGGCGAAGACGCGGGCGCGGCCGGGGCCGTCTACCATGGCTTCAACAGTGCGGTTGGATTGCAGATTGACGAAGCGGATCAGCTCGCCATCGGCGGCGTTTTCCATGGCGCGGGCACGCACACTCAACTGGATGCCGCGGGCTTCGAACATCAGGGTGACCAGATCGCCGCGATTGACCAGAATGGCCTCCTGCACGTCATAGCCGCGCAGGGGTTCGCCGGCGCGCAGGGCGCGGCGTGCCTGGTGACCGATGAGGGCGCCGGGATCGAGCACAGAATCCGGACGGACACGATCGCTACGCAGTGACACCCAGCGAATATCGTTATCGCCGATCAGATCGCCGGCCGCGACGGGCTGGACGAGGACTGGAATATCAATGGTCTGATAGGCCCGGCCGGTGACCCGGACCGTTGTGGCACCGTCAAACGGGGTGATGTCGGCACTGAGCATGCCGGTGCGCGGATCGTAATTGAGCGCGCTGATCTGCGGCCCGCCAATCGTGTCGATGGGCGCGTGCAGGGCGAGATTGGTGTTGGCGAGCTGGACTTCGTGCTGGCCGCCTTCGCGGGCAAATAATTCACCCTCAATCATGCCGGTCAGTTCGCGGGCATCGACGACACGGCTGGCGCGGGTAACGCTGAGCCGCAACAGGCCGGTGGCATTGGCCCAGTCGAGGTCATGATCGGCCGCGATCTGGCGCACATAATTGACGTCGAGCGCAATGCGGGCGCCGGGCGACGGCGCGCGCGCCAGCACTGTGGCCGCTTCCGGCCCGCCGATTTCGAACAGATCGCCGAGGGTGATTTGCGGACCCTCGACGACCAGCGATTCGCGCAGGAAGACGGGGTCTGATGCGAGGGCCGGTGCCGTGGTGAGGCAGGCGAGGGCAAGCAAGCTGGCGCGGATCATCTATCGGTCCTCCTAGCGAAGGTTCGAGGTGGCGGACATCATTTCGTCGGATGCGGTAATGACGCGCGCATTCATTTCATAGGCGCGCTGGGCCTGGATCAGTGAAGTGATCTCGGTCACCGCATTGACGTTGGAGGCCTCGACAAAACCCTGCATGACATACCCATAACCCGGTGAGCTCGGCGTGCCGCTTGCGGCCGAGCCGGAGGCGGCGGATTCGAGGAAGAGGTTGTTACCAATGGCTTCCAGGCCGGCGTCATTATTGAAGGTCGCCAATTCGAGCTGACCCACGGTTTGCGGTTCGGTCTGGCCGTCGAGCAGGGCCTGGACCTGGCCTTGTTCGTTGATGGCAACGCTGCGCGCGCCCTGGGGAATGACGATGCCCGGCGCGACGGTATAGCCGTCGGCGGTGACAATTTCGCCCTCCGGGCTGACCGCGAAACTGCCGGCGCGGGTATAGGCGTCATTGCCATTGGGCATCGCGATGCGGAAATAACCATCGCCATTGATCGCCAGGTCGAACGGATTGCCGGTATTGGCCAGCGAGCCCTGTTCGGTGATGCGGTAGATTGAGGCGGTCTGGACGCCGAGGCCGACCTGGATACCGGTTGGCACGATGGTGCCGGCGTCCGAAGAGTTGACGCCCATCTGTTGGACGTTCTGGTAGAGCAGGTCCTGGAATTCGGCGCGCTGACGCTTGAACCCGGTCGTGTTCATATTGGCCAGATTGTTCGAGATGACCTCGACATTGAGCTGTTGAGCTTGCATGCCCGTGGCGGCAGTCATGAGAGAGCGCATATCGGTCCTCTTTCCCTTTAAACCTTGCCGAGGCGCTCAATGGCGCGACGGTTGATGTCTTCGGCTTGTTCGATAAATTTCGACACAGACTGATAGCTGCGCATGATGGTCATCATGTCGGTCATCTCGACCACGGGCTGGACGTTGGACGCCTCGACGAAACCCTGGCGCATGACCGGCGACAGCATGGATTGCGGGTCATTGCGTCCATCGGGATTGTCGGTCTGGACGTAGCGGCCATTGCCCTGTTTGGAGAGGGCGGAGAGATTGGGCATCTCGAACACGCCGACAGTGCCGACCGGAACACCGTCCTGGGTAATTGTGCCGTCCTGAGCGATGCTGGTGGATTGCGCTGACGGGTTGAGCATGATCGGGCTGCGGCTGCCCGCGTCGAGCACCGGCGCGCCGTCATGCGCGGTGAGCTGGCCGGCATTGTCGAGGTGGAAGCGGCCATCGCGGGTGAATTGTTCGGCGCCATTGACGCTGACGGCGAAGAAACCCTCGCCTTCGATCGCGACATCGAGATTGCGGCCGGTCATTTCCAGCGCACCCTGGCGGAAATCGCGGCCCATGCCCCAGACATCGACGAATTGAAGGTCGGTGGGGCCGTCAACCTGCGAGGCGGTCGGGGCGGGCGTGTTTTCGATCAGAAGTGATTCGACCTTGAAGCCCGCCGTATTGGCGTTGGCGATGTTATTCGCAACCACGTCCATCGCCTGGCGCAGGGCCATTTGGCGCGACAGGCCGATCATCAGGGTATTATCCATGGGCATATTCCATTCTGGATGCCGGTGTTCGCCACAGTCTGCGGCGTCAACACAAACCATTGCATCCAACGTGCCAAGGTTAATATCGTTCAAAATCAGTTAGTTGAGCGGGCGACTGGCCAGGCGAGGGGGTGTGGCAGGGGCAATCCTGTCCGGGCAACTGGGCAGGAATTGCCGGTTCCGGTGCCAAGGCTACGGAGTGTTAACCGCGCTGGTCGTTAATCATGCAAAGCGATTCCCTTGCAGGAGACCGGCATGGCCGACGATCCGGAAGAAAACGAAGACGAAGACGAAGAAGACGGCGAAGCCAAAGCCAAGCCGAAAATGGGCATGCTCAAGCTGGGCCTGTTTATTGGCCTGCCTGCGATTATTCTGCTGCTGGCCGGTGTCGCCGGCTTCATGATGTTTGCCGGTGGCGGCGATGAACCTGTGATGGAAGCTGTGCTCGACGAGCATGGTGAGCCCGTACTCGACGATCATGGCCAGCCGGTCATGGCTGCCGCCGGTGCTCATGACGCGCCGGAGCCGGAGCATGAGGCGCAGGCCTATTATTTCCCGCTGCGCAATGCCGATGGCGCCGAAGACCCGATCATCACCAATATCCGGTCGGTCGATGGTCGTCCGGTCACGGTGATGCTGAAAATCACGCTGGAATCCTCCAATCCGGAGTTTGGCCAGGTCGTCGATGCCCACATCGATCCGATCATGGACCAGTTCATCATGTTCCTGCGCGAGCTGCGTGAGGACGATCTTTACGGCTCGGCCGGAATGCACCGTGTGCGTCTGGAATTATTGCGGCGGGTGAATCTGGCTATTGAACCGGAATACGCCGACGCCGTGCTGATTCAGGAATTCATGATTGTCGATTAGGACCGAACTGCATGTCTGACGATATGGACCAAGATGCGCTCGCTGCCGAATGGGAAGCGATGGCCGAGGATGGCGATGATCTCGATCTCGCCTCCGAATGGGAAGCCATGGTGGGCGGCGATGATGATTCATCCGACATGGCCCAATCCGGCGGTGCGGCCGAACGCATCCTCAATCAGGACGAGATTGACAGCCTGCTCGGCTTCTCGCTCTCCGATGACGATACGGCTGACAAATCGGGCATTCGCGCCATCATCAATTCGGCGCTGGTCTCCTACGAGCGTCTGCCGATGCTGGAGATCGTGTTCGACCGGCTGGTCCGCCTGATGACGACCAGCCTGCGCAATTTCACCTCGGACAATGTCGAGGTCAGTCTCGACAATATCTCCTCGATCCGGTTCGGCGATTATCTCAACTCAATCCCGCTGCCCGCCATCCTCGCCGTGTTCCGCGCCAAGCAGCTGGACAATTACGGCCTGCTGACCGTCGATTCCAACCTGATCTATTCCATCGTCGACGTCTTGCTCGGTGGCCGCCGCGGCACGTCCGCCATGCGCATTGAAGGCCGGCCATACACCACGATCGAGCGCATGCTGGTCCAGCGCATGATCGAGGTCGTGCTCGGCGATGCCAAACAGGCATTCCAGCCACTGACCGAGGTCGATTTCAACCTCGAGCGAGTCGAGACCAATCCGCGCTTTGCTGCCATCGCCCGGCCGGCCAATGCCGCCATCCTGGTCAAGCTGCGCATCGATATGGAAGACCGCGGTGGACGCATCGAGCTGCTCTTGCCCTATGCGACGCTCGAGCCGATCCGGAAAATGCTGCTGCAGCAATTCATGGGCGAGAAATTCGGCCGAGATAATATCTGGGAAGGCCATTTGGCCACCGAATTATGGTCGACCAAAATGGAAGTTCACGCCGTGCTCGATGAGCAGCGCGTGACGCTGGGCCGGGTGATGGATCTCAAGGTCGGCGATACGCTCTTCCTCGACGCCTCGCCGACCAGTGAAGTGGAATTGCGTTGTGGCAATGTGCCATTGACGCGCGGCCGTATGGGCCGACTCGGACACAGTGTTGCCCTGCGCCTGAGCGGTCCGCTCTCGCCCGTCGCCAAGAAAACAATGATGAGGTTCGCATGACACTCGCAGGATTGATTTTCGAGGGGCTGGTTGCTGGCCTGTTGCTGGTGGCCGTCATCATGTGCTGGCGGGTCGATCGCCGTCTGAACGCGCTCAAGCGCGGCCAGGACGGGGTCCGCGAGGGCGTTGTCGCGCTGAATGAAGCGACCGACCGGGCCCGCGCCAGCCTCGCAGCGCTCGAACGCGCCACCACTCAATCGGGGGACGTGCTCGAAGCTCGTGTGCGCGAGGCTCGCGGCCTCGCCGAGGAATTGCGCCTGATGACCGGTCATGCCGATCGCACCGCCGACACGATTTCACGCCGGGCGCCACGCCGCCGTGCCTCGGAGATTTTCCCCGAAGGCGCCGGCTCGTCGGTGATTAATGGCCTCAAGGATGTGAGATAGTCCGTGATGCGTGAACCCATGCGCCTGCTCGCTGTCCTCGCCATCCTGATGGGCGGCCTGTTTGCCCTCAAGGCAATCTCGGTCGCCAATGGCGCCGCCGATTGGTGGCAGGCCTATGCGGCAACGATGGAACAGGACAGCGCCGCCGAACCGTCCGGCGACGAGCCCGACGCGCCGGCTGCAGCTGCAGCGCCGATCAGCCTTGGGGCCGACATCCCGCCGGAACCCGCTGCCGCCACCACGACACCGTCTGCCGAATTCGCCAACCGGATCGCCAGTGGTGTGCGCACGGCCGATGAGGAGCGTGTGATCTATCGTCTGCGCGAACGGTCGGTTGAACTGGACCGGCGCGAAAGCGAACTGGAAACGCGCGAAGCCCTGATGCTGGCGATGGAACATCGCGTCGACACCAAGATTGGCGAACTGACGCAATTGCGTACCCAGATTGAAGGTTTGGCCGGCGATCTCACCGAGCGCGAATCGGAAGACATGAATGTCATCGTCTCCTGGTATGCCGCGATGGATGCCGGTGATGCCGCGACGCGGATTTCCAGCCTTGATCTGAACACCCAGTTGCAGATCGCTTCGCGCATGTCGCAGCGGGCCTTTGGCGCTATTCTCGCCGAAATGACGCCGCTGGCGGCGGCCAGCCTGACCGAACGCATGGCCGCGCGCAGCAATCTTCCCGATACCGTGGCCGAGCTGGAGGCGAGGATTGCCGAAGGCGGCTAGACATATCGGCTCTCTGTCCGGCCTGGCGCTCGCCTGTTTATTGGGCACGGCTGCTCTGGCACAAAGCCCGGCCGATATTCGTGTCGAGCGCAATGGCGCAACTGCGCGCATTATTCTCGATTACCAGGACAGTCTCGCTGATGCGCGCCCAACGGCGGTCGCCGCCGTCGAATACTCCGTTCTGCTGATCAGCCTGAGCGAGGCGATGCAGGCCGATATTTCCGGGCTCGCCGAGGAGATCGGCGATCTGGCAGCGCGCGCCCGGCTTGATCCCGACGGTGCGACGTTGCGCATCGCCCTGACGCGGCCGGTCGAGACGCGGATATCGACCAGTTATGACCAGGTGGCGATCGATCTCGCCCCGCCCGGTACGCCCGCTCTTGCCGCGCTGGTCTCACCGCGCGAGCAGGCCGAGCGTGATGCCGCCGCCCGTGTTGCCGAACTCGCCGCCAGCACGCCGGCAGGCCCACCGCCGCTTGACCCGGTGCCGGTTCAATACCGCATCGGCCAGACCACGGAATACACCCGGCTCGAATTGATCTGGCCGCACGAAGTCCCCTTCACGCTGAGCCAGACAGGCGCTGTCGCCGAACTGCGTTTTGCCGAACCGGCCGAAATATCGCTTGGCCGCCTGACCGGCTCGCCACCCAATTTCCTGCGCGCCGCGAGCCAGGAACGTGTCGGCAATGACTGGACCCTGCGGCTGGAGCTTGATCCGGGCGTGCAGGCACGAGCCTGGGCCGATGGCGCGCGGGTCAATATCGATTTGCCCGATCCGGCTGCCGCCGGTGCAGAAGCCCTGCTGGCGCAAATGGCCAGCCTGCGTGCGCCCGCCGAAACACCTGCATCGGAGGCAGAAACCGTTCCGGAGCCCGAGATCGATGAGCCGCCGGTTGCTGCCGACACTCCGGCGGCCGATCCGGTATTGGCCGCAGTCAACCCACCCGCTTCAGCCGCCGCGCCGACTCCCGCCGGACCGGCACAGCTGGCGCCGAGCCTGGCCATGATCGAACCGGACGCCGGGCTCAACCCCGTGCCTGAAGACGGGATTGTGCCGGTCCTGCTGGCCGAGGTAGACGGCGATTTACGGGCCGAGTTTTCCTGGGCGGCACCCGTCGGTGCGGCGGTATTCCGCCGCGGTGAGGCCATCTGGATCGTCTTCGATGCGGCCGCCGCCTTGCAGATTGGCGAACTCCCCGTCGGGCCGGACCGTCATATTCGCGATTATGAGATTTTGCAGGGCGCCGACTACACCGCCGTCCGGCTGGTGACCTCCGGCGTGACCCAGGCTGAGGCCCGCATTGATGGCGGCCGCTGGATCATCGTCTTCAGCGATCGCATTGATGCGCCGCCACGCCCGATCCAGATCCGCCGCGATGCCCGCCTCGACCGGCCGGGCCGCATCCTGATCGGCCTTGATGGCGCCCACGCGATCCGCTGGGTTCCCGACCCCCGCGTTGGCGACCGGATCGCCGTGGTGACCGCGACGGGCCCGGTGCAGGGCTTGGTATCGCGCCGCGATTTCGTCGGCGGTGCGCTTCTGCCCTCGGCCCATGGCGGCGCGGTGGAAGTCGTCGCAGAGGATCTTCAACTGGCCCTGATCGGTGCCGGCGCGGCGATTGGCCGACCGGGCGGGCTCGACCTGACACCGATGGCCGCTCCGCTGGGCGAAGGCGATGCCAATGTGGCGGCGCTGGCCTCGCCGGCGATGATGGAATTCGCCAACTGGCATGGCGAAGGCCCGTTCACCCCGGCCTGGAGTGCGCGCCTGCGCCAGTCAGCGCTCGAGGACAGTTCGGAAAGCCGCATCAACCTGGCGCGCTTTCTGTTGTCGCGTGACATGGCGCTGGAAGCGCTGGGTATGCTCGATTTTGCCATTGATCGCGAACCGCAATTGGCGACGAATTCCCATGTCCGCGCCCTGCAGGCTGTGGCCGCCTACGAGATGAACCGGCTCGACGACGCCACCCGTTTTCTCGCCGACCCCTCCTTGCTGGTTGATCCGGCCGCCGATCTGTGGCGCGGCATGATCGCCGTTGGCCATGAGCGTTGGCCGGAAGGGCGTCGTCGCCTGCTGGCTGGCCAGGCCGTGGCGGGCGCCTATTCGCCTGAGTGGCAGGCCCGTTTCTCGGTGGCCCAGGCGCGTGCGGCGCTGGAATTGGGTGATCTCGCCGCGGCGCAGGACTATCTCTACCGGGTCGATGAGGGCGAGCCCGATGACCGGACCCGGCTGGACGCGGCCTATGTCGCAGCCCGGATCGAGGCCGAATCGGGCAATCTCGATGAGGCGATACGCCGTTTCGAACGCCTCGCGGAGTCCGGTGTGCCGCCGCTTGAAGCGCACGCCTTGTACGAGATCTACCGGCTGCAGGTCGGCGATGGACGGATCACGCGCGAAGCGGCGATTGACGGGCTGGAGAACCTGCGTTTTCGCTGGCGCGGCGACACGATCGAACTCGATACCGTGCGTCTGCTCGGCGAACTCTATGTCCAGTCGGGCAGTTTTGCACGCGGGCTCCAGACCATGAGTACGGCGCAATCGCGCTTTCCCGAGACCGAGGCCGGACGCCGTATTGGCGAGCATATGGTGGCGATTTTCCGCCGTCTCTTCCTCGAAGGCGAAGCCGACCGGATGGATCCGATCGAAGCCGTCGCGATCTTCTATCAATACCAGCATCTCGCGCCGATCGGTTCCGATGGCGATCGCATGATCCGCCGGCTGGCTGATCGCCTGATTGCCTTCGACCTGCTGGGCCCGGCATCGGAATTGCTGCAGCACCAGGTGGGCTGTCACCGCATCAGCGAGGGGGCCGATTGCACCTATCGTCTGCGCGAACCGACAGCGCGGGCCCGTGTCGCAACCGATCTGGCCGTCGTCTATCTGATGGACCATCGCTATGAGGATGCGCTCAACACGATCCGCCGCTCGCGCGTTGCCGGCCTGCCCGAAGCGCTGGTTGACGAACGCTATCTGCTGGAAGCGCGGGCCCTGTCCGAGCTCGGCCGTCATGAGCAGGCGCTGGAATTGATCGAGGGCGACCAGTCGCCGGCAGCGGCACGTCTGCGTGCCGACGTCACCTGGGCCCAGCGTGACTGGCCCAATACCGGCCGCCGGCTGGAAGCCCTGCTGGGCAATCGTTATACTGACGCCTCCCCGCTGACGCCGTCGGAGCAATCCGATCTGGTGCGGGCGGCGATTGCCTATTCCCTGTCCGGGGATCGCGCTGCGGCCGGCCGGCTGGGACGCCGCTATGGCGAGGCGATGGCGATCACGGAGGGCGGTGCGGCCTTCGAGGTCCTGACAGATGATGACACGCCGCCGGGCAATGTCCGCTTCTCGGATCTGGCGGCCCGCATTGCCAGTATCGACACGCTCGACGCCTTCATGGAGCCCTTCCGGGCGCGCTTCAATAATGGCGGTGGTCCGGCCTGACCGGAATTGGCTGCCGCGCCCGTGGGCGCGGCTCTGAGCGTTTCATCCAGCGACGGGTGGCCGAATCGTCAGCCTATCGTGCCGAAACTCTGCACCAGCGCCCCGGTCACCAATCGCCAGCCATCGACCAGCACGAAGAAGATCAGCTTGAACGGGAGTGAGATCACGACCGGTGGCAGCATCATCATGCCCATCGACATCAGGATGGAGGCAACGACCAGATCGATCACCAGGAAGGGGATGAAGAGCAGGAAGCCGATCTCGAAGGCGCGGCGCAATTCGGAGATCATGAAGGCCGGCGCAACGACGAAGAAGGAGGCGTCGGCGGGCGTTTCAGGCACTTCGCCCTGGGACATGCCGATAAACAGGCCGAGATCGTCCTCGCGGGTATGCATCAGCATGAAGCTTTTGACCGGAGCTGTCGTCAGATCGAAAGCTTCGGTCAGCTCGATCTCATTGTTCAGCAGGGGCTCGATGCCGTCATTATAAGCCTGGGTGAAGACCGGTGCCATGATGAAGGCGGTCAGGAACATCGCCAGGCTGACCAGCACCGCATTGGGCGGGCTTTGCTGCAGGCCCAGCCCGGTGCGCAGCAGTGACAACACCACGGTGATGCGCACGAAACTGGTCGTCATCACCACGATGGACGGCGCCAGCGACAGGATTGTCATCAGCGCGATCAGCTGCAGCACGCGCTCGGTCAGCCCGCCTTCCGTGCCGGTATCGATCGTGATCGACTGGGCCTGGGCACCGCCGCCCAACAGCAGGACTGCGCCGAGCGTAAACAGGCCGAGATAGAGCCAGAACCGTTTTTTCATGTTCCGGTTTCCCTGTTCGCTAGCGGGCTTTCGGCCGGCGCATCATGGCTGGCCAGAATGGTTTCTCGCTCGGCGCCGAGCAGCAGGACATGTTCGCGATTATCGCAACGCACAATGACGATGCGGCGGCGCGGATCGACGCTGAGGGTTTCAATGATCGACAGGCGACGCGAGGTTGCGGTGAAGGCCCGCAGCCCCGTGACACCCTGCAGGATCCAGCCGCGCTGCACCGCATAGGCAAAGAAGCCCATCGCGCCGAGCAGTCCGAGCAGGACCAGCAGGGCGAGCAGGTAGTGGCTCCAATTGACGAGATCATTCATGGGCAGGGCCGCAAATTGCTTCATCTCGCCTTGTGGGCCGATGCGGTTAAGCCAGCGTTAACCGTGCGGGCGCAGCCTGAACCCTGATCAGAAGGCGATTCGCTCATGCGACCCGAAGACGTGCCCGTACTGGGGCTGTTGACCCAATCGATGAATTTTCACAATCAGCGCCAGCGCGTGATTGCGGAAAATGTCGCCAATGCGAACACGCCCGGTTATGTCGCCCAGGATCTCGATGAAGGCGAATTCCAGCGTGATTTGCGCGAACAGATGCAGGCCCGCTCGGCGGCGCGTTCGACGCGTGGCGGCCCGGCTGTGCCGGCGCTGTCATCGCCGACGCGGCAGTGGCAGACCCGGGATGCGCCGGACTCCGAGACCACGGTCAACGGCAATACAGTCGTACTCGAGGAACAGATGATGCGGGCCAATGAAAACCGCATGGAATATGAGAGCGCCTTGAGCCTTTACCAGAAAAGTCTCGGCATGATCCGTACCGCGATCCGCCAGGCTGGCCGCTAGTCGGGAGAGTAAGTTATGGGAAATGCTTCAGATGCGATGCAGGTCTCGGCCTCCGGCATGCGGGCCCAGGCGGCCCGGATGCGGATTATTTCCGAGAATATCGCCAATGCCGATTCCACAGCACGCGAAGCCGGCGGCGATCCGTATCAGCGACAGATCCCGGTGTTCGACACCGAGCTTGACCGAACCTCCGGCCTGAACCGGGTCCGGATGACCGATGTCGCGCGGGACGAATCCGAGTTCACGCTTGAATATGATCCCGGCCATCCGGCCGCCGATGAGAATGGATATCTGCGCACCTCCAACGTCAATATGCTGGTGGAAATGATGGATATGCGCGAAGCCTTGCGCAGCTATGAAGCCAATCTCAACATGATTGAAAACAGCCGGCGCATGCAGGAGCGTGCGCTTGATCTCCTGCGCCGCTAACCGGGCGCATCACTGACTCAGAATGAGTTTGAAGGATAATTTCCATGGCAGGTGATCTCACCGGTGTACAGGCCTATCAGGCCGCCATCCGCTCCGCCCAGAATGCTGTCGGCAATGGCGGCGAGAAGGTCGATGCCGGCGGGTTTGGTTTCGGCGACATGCTCGCCGAGGCGATCAGTCAGACCTCCAATTCGCTCGGTCATGCCGAGCAGATGACCGCCGCCTCGGCGACCGGCGATGCCGAGCTGATCGATGTCGCGACCGCGGTTTCGGCAGCCGAGATTTCGCTCGAAACCATGGTCGCTGTTCGCGATGAAGTGGTTCGCGCCTATCAGGAAATCCTGCGCATGCCGATCTAGCGGCCCAGCAGAGACGCGATAGAAAAAGGCCGCCTGATCGATCCGATCCGGCGGCCTTTTCTTTGGCTGGGGCGCGGGCCTAGTGCGGCGTCGCGGCGATATAGTCCTGGACGCGTTCTTCCAGGATCGCCAGTGGCATCGCGCCCTGGGTCAGGACGACATCGTGGAAATCACGGATGTCATAGGCTTCGCCCAGCTCGGCTTCGGCGATACCGCGCAGGCGCACGATCTCCAGCATGCCGATCTTGTAGGCATTGGCCTGGCCTGGATAGACGACATAGCGATCGATCGCATTCTCGACATCGCCCTGTGGGTTGGGCGTATTGGTGGCGAGATAATCGACCGCGTCCTGACGGCTCCATTGATGATGGTGGATGCCGGTATCGACCACCAGTCGGCAGGCGCGCCACAGCTCCATCGCCAAACGGCCGAAGTCAGAATAGGGGTCGGAATAGAAGCCGAAATCGCGCGGCAGCAATTCGCTGTAAAGACCCCAGCCTTCGGTATAGGCGGTGTAGCCGCCAAAGCGGCGGAAGGACGGCACGCCCTCAAGTTCCTGCATGATGGCCAGCTGCATGTGATGGCCCGGAATGCCCTCATGATAGGCGAGCGCTTCCATCTGATAGGTCGGCATATCGGCCATATCGCGCAGATTGGCGTAATAATAGGCTGGCCGCGACCCGTCCGGTGCCGGACGGTTATAGAAGGCCTTGCCGGCCGAGGCTTCGCGGAAGGCTTCAACCCGGCGCACTTCCAGCTCGGCGCGCGGGAAAGTGTTGAACATTTGCGGCAGCGCCTCGCGCATGGTGTCGATCAGCGCCGTGGCGTCGGCGAGATAGGCGGTGCGACCGGCTTCGTCATTGGCATATTGGAATTGCGGATCAGTGCGCATGAATTCGAAGAAGTCCTGCAAGGATCCCTCAAACCCGACCTGGGCCATGATGCCCCGCATTTCGTCATGGATGCGGGCGACCTCCGACAGGCCAAGCTGGTGGATCTCCTCGGCGGAGATATCCATCGTCGTATAGCCATTGAGCAGGTAGTTATAATATTCGCCGCCATCAGGATGCTTCCAGACGCCATCATCGCTGCTGGCGCTCTCGGCCTGTTCCTCGAACAGGGCGATGATCCGGCCATAAGCAGGAGCCACGACGTCGCGCAGCGCCGCTTCGGCATCGGCCAGCAGCTGGTCGTAATCCGCTTGCGGCAATTCCAGTGCGGTGAGCTTGGCGCGGAAATCCGCCATCAGCGGGCTGTCATCGCCATCATCGAAAGGCGCACCGGTGACGATATTCTGCGCCGTGCGGATCATTGGCGAATAGGTCCAGTCCGGCGTTGAAACGCCGAGCTCGAAGGAGCGACGCGCATTGGCGATATTCTGGTCGAGATAGGGGCCCAGATTGCGCAGCCGGCCGATATAGGCTTCGGCGTCGCTGGCATTGTCGATGCGGTGATTATTGATCAGGAAGGTCGGCGAATTCATGTGCGGACCCGAGCGCGGCGTGAAGGTATAGCCGTGATCGACCCAGCGCTGCCCGTCGATGGCCCGCTGGGCGTTATATTCGTACAGACGCCAGGAAATCTGCGCGCTTTCATCGAGCGCATCAAAATCGAAATTTGCCTGCATATAGGCGAGGTCGGCCTGGCCGAGCTCGAAATTCTCCAGTTCGAATTCCGGCGAGGCGTCATTCCACTGGTCATAATTGGTCTTTTGCCCGAGGAAGGTCTGCGTCATCGGCGAGCGGGCGACATTGCGCTGGAACACCTCTTCGAACCAGGCATTGAGACGCTCGGATTCAGCGGAGACAATTGCCTGTTCGGCATTTGCTTCGACCGCAGTGGCTGGGGCGTCGGCGGCTGGCGCGGTGCTGGCCGCGGGTGGTGTGCCGGCCGGATCGGAGCAGGCGGCGAGCAGGGCTGCGCTCGCGGCGCTGACCAGGAATCGTTTCAAATTTGTCATTTCATTCTCCCTCAAGGCGCCATTTCGGCACGCTTGGCCTCAACATAATCATTTACAAGCTCGGTCAGGACCGGCAGCGGCAAAGACCCGTTCGTCAGCACGACATCGTGGAATTCGCCGTAATCGAAGGCGTCGCCCAATTGGGCCTGGGCGAAATCGCGCAGGGCCTGAATACGCAACTGGCCGATCTTGTAAGCGGTCGCCTGGCCGGGCCAGACGATATAGCGCTCGACTTCGCGCGTGATCTCCTCCTCGGTGAAGGAGGTATTGGTGTGCAGATAATCGATCGCATCCTGGCGCGTCCAGCGCATCGAATGGATGCCGGTATCGACCACCAGCCGTCCGGCGCGCCACAGCTCATAGGCAAGGCGGCCGAAATCCTGATACGGGTCGGTGAACATGCCCATATCCTTGCCGAGGCTCTCGGCATACAGCGCCCAGCCCTCACCAAAGGCCGACAGATAGAGCAAGCGCTGGAACATCGGCGTATCGTCGGCTTCCAGCGACAGGGTGAGCTGGAAGTGGTGTCCCGGAATGCCTTCATGATAGGCGAGGGTTTCCATCTGATAGATCGGCAGATTGCGCATGTTCAGCGTGTTGGCGTAGAAGGCGCCCGGACGCGTGCCGTCCATGGTGCCGGTATTGTAGAAGGCGCTGGGTGAGCCGGCAGCCCGGTAGGGCTCAACTTCGAGTACCACCATTTCGCCGCGTGGCACGGTGTCGAAATAATCCGGCAGTACACCGCGCACCCGGTCGAAAATCGCATTGACCCGGGTCATGTATTCGGCGCGGCCGGCCTCGGTGCTGGGCAGGTAGAATTGCGGGTCCGAGCGCATGAATTCGAAGAATTCGGCCAGATTGCCCTCAAAGCCCACCTGTTCCATGATCGCCGCCATCTCGCCATGGATGCGCGCGATCTCGTCGAGCCCGGTCTGGTGAACTTCTTCCGGGGAAAGATCGTCCATCGTGGTGAAATTGGCCAGCTGGGCCTGGTAATAGGCCTCGCCGCGCGGCAATTTCCAGGCGCCGTCGCGATCATCCGTCATCTCGCGATGGCGCTCGAACATGGCGAGCAGATCGATATAGGCCGGCCCGACCCCATCGAGCAGGGCGGTGGTGGCGCGGGCGATCAGATCGGCCTTGGCGGCATCATCAATCTCGAGCGCCTCCACCTTGGCGGTGAAATCGGCCAGCAGCGGCGAGACTGTGTCGCTATCGTCAAACGGCGCTCCGGCGACCAGCTGGGCGGTATTGTCGATCAAATAGGCAAAGGCGAAGCGCGGTGGCAGCACGCCGGAGGCGGCACGCGTTTCGGCCTGGTCCATCAGCTCGCGCAGGATCGGACCCATGCCGTCGAGACGGCGGATATAGGCTTCGGCCTGCTCGGCATTGGTTACGCGGTGCTGGCTGATCAGCGTGGTTGGCAGTCCGGTATGCGGGCCAAACATCTGGGTGAAGATATAGCGCTGATCACGAAACTCGTAATTGCGAACGCCGGTCTGCTGCAGATATTCGAACACCCGATAGGAGACGCGCGCCTTGGCGTCGAGCGCCTCGATGTTGAAGCCATTGCGCAAATAGTCGAGACGTTCGATCCGGCGGGCATTGGCCGCGGCGGCATCGGCCGCATTGACGGGGTCCCAACGGCCATAAGCGTCGAGATCATCGATCTGGCCGAGCGCTGTCTGGGTTTCCGGTGAGCGCGCCAGATCCTGTTCGAAGAGTTCAGCGAACCAGGCATTGAGCCGGGCCGTCTCGGTCTGTTCGACGGCCACATCCTGCACGACGGTGCCGGTGTCGGGTGCCGATTGCTGTTGCGGCGAACACGCTGCCATCAATGCAAAAAGGGACACCGCCAAGGGT
>Ga0316204_10002079_pt1 | contig 47759 bp, 38 predicted proteins | sample 6monrhotite_MG_2_FD_205661 | JGI IMG/M metagenome (GOLD analysis project Ga0316204, IMG submission 205661) | Microbial mat bacterial communities from mineral coupon in-situ incubated in ocean water Damariscotta River, Maine, United States -... | ecosystem: Environmental > Aquatic > Marine >... | reverse complement strand
CCTTAGCCACCAAATGCACCTAGTTTTAGCACAGGACCTATATCCAGAACGCCTCGAAGGCGACGAACCTGAACCCATTGAGGTCATAGAATGGCCCCTATCAGAAATGCACACCCTATTAGACCGCAAAGACTTTTCCGAAGCACGTTCAATTGCGGCGCTTTATATCTTGGAAAAACACTTACAGAACGCTTAACTATTTAGTTAGGCTCTTTATGAGAGTTGGTTCACGTTACGTACCGTTTAGTTTTTGGAGTCGCCGTGAACCCATCCATGGGGTCTTGGCAAAATCATCCCTGATTTTGACACTCCTAAAACTAAACGGTACGTAACGTGGTAGAACTTCTAGATCTTAAAAGAAATCAGAATTACTGAAACTGTAAAGTGCGGAGTGTAATGAGTATTTACAGGTTCTGAAAGCTAGGGCAACATTTGTTCGTACATTCAGAAATACACAACACGCATGTTGATAATGATGTTGTGAATTTCTTACAAGAGCTTTACTGCGATGTCGAAAATTAGAGTGTCATTAATGTTGATCGAGTATATTCTTAAATAAAATGATAATTCAAGAAGCTATAATGTGGAGAGTCTAATGCGTATTCATCAGGTCTCGACAGCAGGGGCCAACAATTGCTCCTGCATTGTTGCCATACACAACGTCCATGTTGATAATGCTGTCGCGAAGCCCCCATGGTGTATAGACCGGAGACATGGGTAACAGTTTGTTCGGAGACATAGGTAACAGTTATAACTAGGTATCATTAATCCTCAAGGAGTAATAGTGATGCCCTGGGAAGAGGTAAATACTGTGGACCTAAGAAGAGAGTTCGTCATACTGGCAGCGCATAAGCGCTGTACATTCGATGAGTTGTGTCGGCGTTATAATATTAGTCGTAAAACAGGCTATAAATGGCTAAAACGCTACCATCAACACGGCTTAGATGGGTTAAATGATTATTCGAGAAGACCACTGCATCAACCGACAAAGACACCGAGTGCTGTAGAGCAGATAATACTCACATGTCGAGAGCAATACCCGGACTGGGGTGGAAGAAAACTCAAAAGAGTACTTGAAAATCAAGGCTATCTAAATATACCGAGCCCCAGCACCATTACATCGATTTTGCGACGTCATCACTGCTTAAACAAAGAGCACGCAAGTCAAGCGGCCTTTATTCGTTTTGAACACCCGTACCCGAATGACTTATGGCAAATGGACTTCAAAGGTCATTTCGCTATGGCACGAAGACGGTGCCACCCGTTAACCGTGTTAGACGACCATTCACGCTACTCATTGTGTTTAAAGGCCTGCCCAAATGAGCAGACACAAACGGTACAAGACGCTTTGATAGCAGTGTTTGAACGTTATGGGTTACCGCGGCGAATGACGATGGACAATGGCTCCCCGTGGGGCAGTGCCGGCAATAGCCGCTTTACCCAACTCACCGTCTGGTTGATAGAGCAAGGCATTAGAACCAGTCATTCAGCGCCTTATCACCCCCAAACACAGGGAAAGGATGAGCGTTTTCACCGTACCATGAAGGCCGAGTTACTTGGACGAAGACAGTTTGATAATTTGGCACACTGCCAGACAGGGTTTGATACGTGGCGCGCTCAGTACAACACCGTACGGCCTCATGAAGCATTAGATATGGATACGCCAGCGATGCATTATGCACCGAGCAGCCAATCATACCAAACGAGCAAGCGACCTTATGAATATGGTGTAAACGATCAGGTACGTAAAGTGGGCCGCAACTTGGTTGCTTATTTTAAGGGGTATGAGGTGTTTGTAGGGGAAGCGTTTATGGGGCGGTATGTTTCCTTTAGGCCGACGCTGACGGATGGCAAATACGAGTTATATTATTGTCATCAACAAATTGGCACAATTAAGCTAAATAAGATGAAAAAAAGAACCTATTGAAATACGATAGACAATGAAAAAGTGTTACCCATGTCTCCGAACACTTTGTTACCTATGTCTCCAGTCTATACACATGGACGGGTTCACGGCGGCCTGAGGAGTACGCATTGGACTCTTCACAACCCGCTAGCAACTATAAAGGGTTTTTATGCAATTTTCCGCACCCGATAAGCAACCAACAATAGCCCAAGCATAAAGATAGAAGGACTACCTCCACCGCCTGAAGGTGTTGGTGTCGGTGTGGGCGTCGGAGTTGGTGGTGCTGGTGTTTCTGTGTAGATGAGATTGTCTATCCATGCTGTATCTGAGCCAGACGAAAGACTTTCATCTTTAATGTAACTGAAGCGAAGTGTATGAGCGCCTGCAGATAAGGCATGTGTTGTTGTGGTCCAGTCTACTTCGCCATCAGCGCTTAATTGCTCAACACCGTCGATATAGAACTTAAAGAAGTCAAAGCCGACCTCACTAGATACCCTATAGTCAAAGCTTAAAGTGCCTGCTGCGAAGGTTTCGGTAGTTTCGATACTGCTGGTGCTTGAGCTGTAGGTTATTTGTGAACGTAGGCTGAAATCACCTTCTGATGCGGTATTTGTTGTGGCAATCCAGCTGCCTGCTGCATCGGTTGGTTTAGTGTAATTGGTAGGTAATTGTCCGGCAGAAATAAACAGTTCACCGCTGTTTGGGACCGTTACTTCAATGCGTGCTGATGAGCGGCATTGATTGGCGTCGATGACTGTTAATGCGGCTTTCTGTAGTCCTGTGGTTGAGTACGTATGCGTTGGATCTTCATCAGTTGAATCGACGTTGCCATCCTGATCGAAATCCCAATTGTATTGATAGGGTGCTGTGCCGCCAGTGGTTTGTGCCATAAAACTAAATTGTTCATTGATTTGTGGTGTTGCTGTGCTGGTTGATAGTGCCAGTGTTGGGGCATCGCAGGGTTCGAAGCCAGATTCAGAGAGTTGTTGTGTGTTCGGTGCTAAATAGGTTTCTATCTGTACGCCATCATGATTTGGAAATTGCCAATGGCTTGACATTCGGCCGTACCAATCTGGGTTAGTTGGATCGGTACAAGAGGCCGTTCCGCCACTGAGTGTGCCAATCAATTCTTTGCTTTGAGACCACAGGCCGGCGCCTGATGAGCCACCTTCGGTGGTGCCTGTATCCCAGGCATCAATTCGGTAATAGTGGCCATCTAGATTTTCGTCAGGGTTGGTATAGTCGGTAATTGTTAATGGATCGTGATCTAGGCTGATGCGTTTTTCATCGCCAGCTGGATGGTGAATTGTTACCACATCAGTTGCAGGTCCGGGTTGAGCGTTCCATGCACTATAATAGACCTGATGGTTGTTTGCTGGGCGTTGGCTTAGTTCAATTAGAGAATAATCAGATAAATTAGTCAGGTCATCGGCTCTGCTAAGAAATTTTGCGCCGGTTTGGGTTTGAGTTTGGTCGCCGTCGGCTATACCGTTACAAACTGTGGTTTCAAAATTCCAATAGAAGACCATCGAATCTACTGTTGTTTCCGAGACGAAACAATGCGCGGCACTAAGAAACAGTGGTCGCTGGTCTTGATTGTCGTTGTTGAGTAATGTGCCCGTACAGACAAAGGTTCCTTCAGTCGTGGTGATAGAGTATTTGGCTACCGAACGAATAATATCTCGCCAGCCGTCACCTTCAGTACAGACTGTATCAATATTACAACTACCGGATTTTGTTAGGCTGTTTTTATTGAAGGAGACTATGCCTTGCCCTACTTGCTGTAGTTGCAGTTTTACCTGTTGTTGCTCAGAACTTAGTACGTTGACTTCTAGGGTGAGGTGTTGGTTTTGTACTATTGGTGTCCAAATGCTTTGATTGTGTATGTCGTTGGCAGTAAAACTGTGCAGTAATTGATGGGTTTGTGCGTCTAGAATATAGAGCGTTGCTGACTCGGGCAGGCTTACTTTGGTAAATCCTAAGTTTAAATGTTCTGCATCGGGGGCATTGATGGTTAACCTTAGGTAGGACTGATTATTGATTGTATGCCATTTTGCGAGACTGGAAAGTTCGTCATTGATAAGGCTTGCTCGAGCAATTTGCAGTGGTTGTGGTTGTATGAATGGGAGTGTTTTAGCTTGTTGCGCTTTTTTAGTTACGGGTTCGGGCATCTGTAATTGTAATACTTGAGCTGAATGTAACTCAGTTGCCGCGGTTTGGCTAAGTGGTATCTGGTTGGCAGATGCCATAGAGCTGAATAGTACAGCGAGATATAACAGTCGTTTCATAAAATATACCTATGGTTCAGGAAATATGAATGCATCATGTTGACCACAGCGTTGTTCTGATAAAAACTGATGAATGCTTTTCGTATTATGCCCTGTTTTGGATGTTGGAAAACAACCCGGATTAAGAGAAAGCGGGTAATTGGGTTGATAGGTTTGATAAACCAGCTTTCTGATACTGACTAGTTCAATATTTAAATCAGGTAGATTTAATAATGCGTGCTCTAAATATTCAAGGGTATTTTTTCTCGGATGGCCAATAGCCACGGCCTTACCATGACGTTTGGCTAATTGAACCAGCCGTTTGAATTGAATATCAATGGCTTCTAAGTCATCAGTATGATCCAGAAACACGCTGCGACTCATATTGGGAACATGCCAATCTTGAGCAACGTCTGAGCCGATGCTTTTAGAGGATGTTTTCGAGTCTATAAAAAACATGCCTCTATTAATTAATTCAGTCATGACCCAACTCATTACTTTCGGATCCTGAGTGAGCTTACTACCCATATGATTATTGATACCGATACTTTCAGGCATAGAATCGAGATTGGTTTTTAATGTTTCTATGACGGTATTTTTATCCATGTCAGACATCAAAGGCCCCGGCCCTAATAGATAATTGTTTTTCTTAGACTCCATGGGTTGGTGCAGCATAACGTCTCGTTTGGTATCAGCGGCAATTTGGGCAACCTCTTTACTAAAAGGTGTATGAGGCAGAATGCTTACTGCAACACGGTTGTCCAGGTCGAGCGTACGCAGGGCCAGTCTACGGTTATCACCTACATCATCTATGATGATACTTATTTTAGCGGCCATAAGGGTAGCTGGCATAAGCAGGCACAGAAGCAGTATCAATTTCATTTGATTAGGCCCCGAGCTTTCTGATCTGTGGTTTTATGTAGCCATGCCATGGCTTTTTGCAATTGTGCATCCGCGTTTTCAGTATCTTCTAAATCGTTCAAAGGTTGCACTATATCAGGTTTAATGCCGTTGTTGTGAATGGCTCGTCCAGAGGGGGAGAGATATAATGAGGTGGTAATTTGTATTCCTGCCTGTTTTGTATAGATCAGACTCTGAATTGTGCCCTTGCCATAACTCCTTGTTCCTATCACCGTTGCGCGTTGATGATCCTGAAGTGCCGCCGTTAGGATTTCGGCTGCTGAGGCTGAGTTGTTATTAACTAATACCACCATAGGTATATTATCGGCAATTGTGTCAGATTGTGCAGTGTATATTTGATTTGCCTGTGCCACACGTCCTACTGCAGAGACGATAATACCACTGTCTAAAAATAGATTGGCTGTCTCAATTGCTGAATCTAACCGGCCGCCAGGGTTATTCCGAACATCTAGGATTAAGGACTGTATATTGTCAGAGAGCAATTGGTTAACTGCACTTGATATTTCAACGGCAGTGCTTGGGTAAAAACTTTCAATCTTGATATAACCAATATTTGACTCTAGGATCGATGAAGAAATTGATCCTTTCGAGCTAGCTATCCCTTTGGCGATCCTTTCAAAGCGCTTTAATTGGTCGGGACTAAGGTAGCGGCTTTGACCGTCAAGGGAAGACAGCATGCCATTGATTGCATATTGAATTAATTCGGCATCTGATTTTTCAGCAACATAGTTTTTTTTAATCAGTTCTAAGACGTCAATAAATTCTTCAATTTCTGCAATAGGTAAAGAGTTAGGGGGTGATTCCTGTTGAGCTAAAAGTGTTGCAGACAGAACGATACTAGTTAAAAGCGCTACGCCTTTAAGCCAGAAAGTTCGTGTCATGGTAAGCATTGAAGAAAGCATCAGTAAATAATACACGCCAGAGGTCAGAGAGCAAAGTGAAATACTTCACATCTTGCGCTAGCTATTAGTAATAAATACTGGTCTAATTCGTGCTGGTTGGAGGAACCAATGTCACAGGCTTTATCATCTCTAAAGTATATATTATTGGCAATAGGCGCATTCGTTTGGTGGGGCCTATCGCCAATATATTTTAAATGGGTACAGGCTGTACCAGCGCCAGAGTTAATGGCCCAGCGAGTTGCTTGGTCGTTGGTATTCATCGTGCTGTTCATGCTGCTATTTAAAAAACGCTTTTTACTTCGCGAAATCATCTCTACGCCTAAATTACTTTTAAGTCTTACTCTCAGTAGCGCTTTAATTACCACTAATTGGTTTTTGTATGTCTGGGCAATGTCTGAAAATCAGGTGCTAGCAACTTCACTGGGCTATTTTATTAACCCACTTATTTCAGTATTTCTAGGTATTGTTTTTCTTGGTGAGCGGTTAAATTTTAAGCAGGGTATCGCGTTAATATTAGTTATAGTTGCGGTAATCAATCAAATTTGGAATGCCGGAGAGTTGCCTTGGTTAGCATTATCATTGGCTTTATCCTTTGCTTTTTATGGATTAATCCGGAAACGCCTAAAGATCGACTCATTCAATGGTCTGTTGTTTGAAATCTTACTATTTTTGCCGTTCGCCTTGGGTTATCTATTATGGTTGGATATGGACTCAAAACTGATATTTCTATCTCAGGGTTGGGCCTTTGACTTGCTCATTATATTCAGTGGTATAGTGACACTGTTGCCCTTAGTATTGTTTGCAGCCAGCGTTAAGGGGATTAACCTGTCGACAGTCGGATTCATTCAATATCTTGCTCCATGCATTTCCTTCGTCTTGGCGGTGTTTGTATTTGATGAGCCATTTACAGTTGAGAAACTAACATCCTTTATCATGATTTGGATTGCTCTGGCGTTTATTAGTTATGACGCCTTTCGTCGGCTTAGCCGCGGCGGATAAATTTTAGTGGATTGATGGCTTTACTCTTGTGGCGAATTTCAAAATACAGACCAACCTTTGGATAACCACCGGTCTGGCCAACAGTAGCGACTCGTTCACCAGCTTCCACCCAATCACCGGCCTGCTTGTAGAGCGCCTCATTATGTCCATAGAGACTCATGTAACCTTTGCCATGATCGATGATAGTAATCAAGCCAAAGCCGCGCAGATAATCTGAATAAACTACGCGTCCGTGATGAATTGCTGTTACTGCCTGTCCTGAGTTTGCACCAATTAAAACACCACTCCAACGAGCTTGGCTACCTTCTCTGTTACGCCCAAAACGTTCACGTAAGGTACCTCGTACAGGCCAATTCAGCTGCCCCCTGAGTGGTTTAAGCCCTTCCAATGCTTGCTCAGGAATAAATTGCGCAATACGTTGCTCAAGGGTATCTAGAATTGATACCAAATCTTGTTCGTTTGCCTGCCATTCTTGAAGTTTCTTATCATTACTCTGTACTTGCTTCTGTAATGAGGCAACGACCTTTTGACGTTGAGATTTTAAAGACACTAACTTTTTATTTTGCTGGGCCTGTTTGTTTTCAAGGGCCGTTAACTTTGTTTGCTCCTCAGCAATAGCCTGTATGACTTTCTGGAGTTTCTCTAAGGTTGTCTTTAGGGCGGCAATTTTTTCTGATCGCGCCTTGTTAAGATACTCATAATACATCAGTGCGCGAGCCAGTTTGGCAGGATCTTCTTGATTAAGTAATACCTTTATATATTCCTGTTTGCCACTCATATATGCAGCACGAATTTGGTCTGCTAGAGCGCTCTGTTGTAACGATTTATGTTGATTTAATTGCTGTTCTTCTTTACCTAGTGCTTTAAGTTTCTTCTGGCTTGCCTTAAGTTCATTTCGAGTTCGGCGTAGTACCTTTGTGGATTTATTAATGGCAATGTCAGCGTCTTTTAATGAGCGTTGTTCCTTACTTAACTTCGATCTATTTTTTGACTGGCTTGCCTGCAGCTGTTTAATTTGCTCGCGTAATCTTTTTAATTCTTGCTCGGTTTCAGCCTTTTGTTGACTGCGATCTTCCTGTGCATAAATAACGGTCCCTGAATCAAGAAACAGAGCAATAATTAGTGCTATAAAAAACAGTTTTTGCTTAAACATTTAATTGCTTAACTCAACCAAGACTCTACCTGTCATCTGATCTGGAACCGGCTGATCAATAAGCGCTAGAATGGTTGGAGCAATATCAGATAGCACAGCATCCTCGTGCCGCATTACAGCCTTTCTGCCATGATAAATAAAGGGTACATGTTCCGTAGTGTGTGCTGTGTGTGCCTGTCCAGTTTCTGGATCGGCCATTTGTTCAGCATTGCCGTGATCCGCTGTGATAATGCATTCGCCTGAAACTGCATCGAGACTAGCGATTATTTTACCAATGCAGACGTCAAGCGCTTCTATTGCTTTAACGGCTGCCTCATAAACACCTGTGTGACCAACCATATCTGGATTGGCAAAGTTGCAAATGATTAAGTCATATTTTTGTGCTTCAATTGCAGCGCAAAGTTTCTCGGTCAACAGCGGCGCATTCATCTCTGGTTGCAAATCATAGGTAGCAACATCTGGTGATGGAATGAGTTCGCGATCCTCATTTTTGTATGGCTGCTCAACACCGCCATTGAAAAAGAAAGTAACGTGGGCATATTTTTCAGTTTCTGCAATACGTAATTGATGCATTCCTCGTTCTGATATTACTTCACCTAATACCTTCTCTAAGCGTAGAGGTGGAAAAGCTATGGGCGCCTTTATGTCTTCAGAATAGCTGGTTAACATAACGTAGTTACTTAACTTAGGCCATGCTTTACGCTGAAAGCCAGTAAAGTCTATATCCACGAAGGCACGGCTAATTTCGCGTGCGCGATCGGCGCGGAAGTTCATAAAAATAATGGCGTCATTATCTTTAATTGGAGTAGCGCCATTAATTAAGGTGGGCGAAACAAACTCATCATTCTCATCACGATCATAGGCGGCTTGGATCGCATCGTCTGCATCATCAAATTGATATTCAGAAACATGTTCGGTTAATAGTTGGTAGGCTTTTTCAACTCTATCCCAACGGTTATCTCTATCCAAAGCGTAGTAACGGCCAGTGAGTGTTGCGATTTGACCATTGCCCAGTTCTTCGAACAGGCGCTTGGTTTTTGTAATTGAACCTTGAGCGCTTCGAGGCGGTGTATCACGACCGTCTAAAAAGGCATGGAAGTTTACCTTTTTGACACCTTCCTGCTTGGCCATTTTTAATAGTGCAAAGATCTGATCTTCATGGCTATGAACACCACCTGGAGATAACAGTCCCATGACATGAAGCGTAGAATTATTTTCATTAACTAGGTTTATGGCATTATTAATAACTTCGTTTTGCTGGAACTTTCCATCTGTGATGGATTTGTTGATGCGCGTAAACTCTTGATAGACCTTTCTGCCAGCGCCTAAATTTAAGTGCCCCACCTCGGAATTACCCATTTGACCCTCTGGCAGGCCGACATCTATGCCAGAACCAGAAATCAGACCATGGCAGTCCTGTTCCCAGAGTCTATCCATATTGGGGGTGTGTGCATTTAGAATCGCATTATTCTCAGATGCTTCGCGATAGCCCCAGCCATCAAGAATAATCAGTGCAAAAGGTTTTGGGGTCATGTATTTTTCCATGGAAGTAAATATGCTTCATAGTTTAGCAAACTTTTAGCATGGACCTATAGTCTTCGATTTAGCTTTATCGGCAAAGCCAGGTATTTTCGCGCTAACCGAATTAGATATCTGCTACTATTAGGCGATATTTGATTTTAGAGGAATGGTTGTGGATTGGAATTCAATTCTATTGGCAGGGGTTAGCGGTGGATTAGCAGCGTTAATAACTAGCCTATTAATAAAAAACAAGGAAGCTAAAAAGTCTTTATACACAGTGACATTACTGGTTCTATTTTTAGCCTTTAATACGCTAGCTAAGATTTATATACTTCCGCAGCTTAATGCAGCCAATGTACGGGCTGAGGTTGAACAAGCATTTCAAGATGTTCCCGCCTTCAAAAGTATTCAAAAATACGAGCCTGTCATTTATCAAGAGATGGTGAATTCATTAGTGGAAGGCAAGAAACAAGGGCTGGACGAGCAACAAATGATCGATGTGGTCCGCACCAAGGTAGCAACCTTAGTTGAAAAAAGAATTCCGCATGCATCAGATGAGTCATTAGTCGGTTATGTTGCCATCATGGTTGAGGAGATGCGAGAGCTACAAGCAAAAAGGGATGGCTCTTGCTTCAAATTTTTATTTCCTGCTGTGGCGGGCGGCATCAATCCATCGAAAATCATTTCAAAGCAATTGCTAGCTAAGGATTTGGCGGCGCTAGATGAAGTCATTAAGACTTCAAATACTCCAAGAGCCATACCGCAACAAGTAGATATAATTCCGTTAATAGAACCTACTTTTAAAGTACTTTATGAAACCTATGGTGATGACATTTCTTTATTAGAAAATCCTGGAGCTGCAGGTATTGACCAAGAAAAAATCTGTATTATCTCAACCGATCTATATTCTCAAATCCTACAACTTTCAAAAGCAGACGCTTCTCGTACGCTAAGATGGATGTTTAGCGAAATGTGATAGCCTTTTATAAACGAGACTTGAATATGAAAACAATAGGTTTACTGGGTGGAATGAGCTGGGAAAGTTCTTTAGGGTATTATCGCGCTATTAACCAGGGCATTAATAAACGTTTAGGTGGCTTGCATTCAGCCAAAATTGCCCTCTACAGTATTGATTTTGAGCCAATGGAAAAACAACAAAAATCAGGTGATTGGGCCGCTACTGCAGATACCTTGATTGATGCAGCAAAACGCGTTGAATCAGCTGGGGCAGATTTCCTATTGATTTGTACCAATACTATGCACAGGGTAGCAGATGATGTGGCGGCGGCGGTTAGCATACCCTTGTTACACATTGCTGATGCAACAGCTGACGTATTAATCCAGGAAAATATTAAAACAGTTGGTTTATTGGGCACAGCATTCACTATGGAGCAGGATTTTTATAAAGGTCGACTTACTGACAAGCATGGACTAACAGTATTGGTTCCATCAGAGCAGGATAGGGCCATAATTCATCAGGTTATTTATGATGAACTTTGCATGGGTAAAATTGAACAAAATTCAAAGCAAGAATATCTTAGAATTATTGAATCGCTTGCCCAGCAGGGTGCTGAGGCAGTGATATTAGGCTGTACCGAAATTGGTATGCTGGTGGGACAAAAAGATACTCAGGTTCAACTACTTGATACCACCTTAATTCATGCTGACTGTGCTGTAGAGCAAGCTTTACAATGAACACTGAAGATAATATTGGAGCAAAATGATGAGATTGGGTTTGATGATAGTGGTTATTTTGATGCACTTAAATTGTGCTTTTATTCATGCTGAAAGCCCTTCTGATTCTGCTCAATCCATGGCTGGTTTTTGTAAAAAATATCCACGGACTGAATATGCCAGTCTAAAACGCATCGCTTACGACAGTAATTGGTTCGAACTCTATGAAGTCGCAAAGGGCGTTACAGCCATTTATGAACCACATCAATGGCAAGAGGTTGTTTCATATCTAATTGAAGGTAATGACAGCGCAATCTTATTTGATACTGGGAATGGTATTGGCGATATAAAGGCTGTGGTTGATAAACTAACTGATAAGCCGGTACAGGTATTAAACTCTCATGGTCATTTTGATCATGTGGGCGGTAACTATGCCTTTAGCTCTGTGATAGCTATGGATACAGACTTTAGTAAGGGTCGTCAAAAAGGCCAGCCAAACAAAGTCATTTCATTAGAGGTTTCTAAAGATGCATTATGTCGCGTTGCACCCAAGGGCGTGACCGAAGCAAACCATATTGGCCGCCCCTATTCTGTTTCTCAATTTATTCATGATGGCCATACAATTGAATTAGGTGATAGAACATTAGAAGTACTGCTTGTCCCTGGTCACACGCCGGATGCCATTGCCTTGATTGATCGGCAAGCAGGGTTGATGTGGACGGGTGATAGTTATTATTCAGGACCAATATGGCTGTATGCGCCTGAAACAGATTTAATGCTCTATCGAAAGTCACTCGAACGATTGATCGCTGAAAGTGAGGGCATCAAGGCCCTATTGCCAGCACATAATACGCCCTGGGTTAACCCAGATGTTCTGGTTGATACGCTCAAAGGCTTTGATTTGATGCTGCTGGGTAAGGCGAAAAAAGTTGGGCAAGGAGATGGGACGGTCGAGTATGTTGTTGAGGGCGAACAACGCTTTTCATTTCTTATGCGTGATGAACCTTTGCCCTATCGAAGCAAATAGAAGAATGATAATTAACAGGAATAAACTATGAAACGATGCAACTGGGCTGAGTCTAATGAAGTCGATATTTTATATCATGATCAGGAATGGGGTGTGCCTGTTCATGATGATCGACTACTGTTTGAAATGTTGATTTTAGAGGGCGCCCAGGCTGGATTAAGTTGGACGACTATTTTGAAAAAACGAGCGGGCTACATAAAAGCCTACGATAATTTTAATGCAAAAAAGATTGCCAAGTATGATGCAAAAAAAGTTGCCGAGTTACTGGATAATACGGGCATTGTACGTAACAAGCTAAAGGTTAATGCCAGCATTAAAAATGCCCAAAGCTTTTTAGAAATTCAAAAAGAATTTGGTAGTTTTGATAAATACATCTGGTCTTTTGTTGATGGCAGTCCGATTGTTAATAAACGTAAAACCATGAAAGATGTCCCTGCCACGACTGAACAATCTGATAACATGAGTAAAGATTTGAAAAAACGTGGCTTTAAGTTTGTTGGTTCGACGATTTGCTATGCCTATATGCAGGGTATTGGCATGGTCAATGATCATCTGACTTCTTGTTTTAGATATAAAGACTGTTGTTAGATACTGTATAAAAATGCCTGAGATACAGCAACAAGGTGCAAATAATGCTTGAACTAAGACCCAACTGTGAATGTTGTGATAAGGACCTTCCTGTTGACTCAACAGAAGCCATGATCTGTACTTATGAATGTACCTTTTGTAAAGATTGCGTCGATAACATTCTTTCCGATGTCTGTCCGAATTGTGGTGGCGGATTTACACTAAGGCCTATTCGACCATGCAAAGAATACCGTGATGGCGTGAGCGTTGTTCAGCAACCTCAAAGCGAAAAAACGAATCAACACAAAATACACGAAACAACAGCTGTTGGATTTTGCAGAAAATATCAAACATATCGCGCCGAATAAGCGCTAGCTGTCGCATCCTAGATCTAGCGCAAAGTTCAATAGCAGGATCCATGTTATAGTTTTTGTTTAAGCCTTTTGAACAGGAACAGTTATGAATGACAAGGCCTGCTTAGAAACGGTCAATCTAACCAAAACATATGTCACAGGTGACACTGAAGTTCAGGCACTTCGCGGCGTTGATGTGACTATCAATGAAGGCGAATTCTTAGTTCTTCTTGGGCCTTCAGGTTCGGGTAAATCAACATTCTTAAATATCATTGGTGGCTTAGATTCGCCCAGTGCCGGAAAGGTTTCTTTCCGGGGTAAAAACCTTGCTAATTATGCAGAGTCGCAATTAACCTTATATCGCCGAGAGTCAGTTGGTTTTGTTTTTCAGTCCTATAACTTGGTACCTAGTTTGACCGCACGAGAAAATGTTTCGCTAGTTACTGAAATTGCTAAATCTCCAATGCCAGTAAATGATGCTTTAGAGGCAGTTAAGCTGGATCAAAGAGCCGAACATTTTCCAGCCCAAATGTCTGGTGGTGAACAACAACGCGTTGCCATTGCTAGAGCGCTTGCCAAACGACCTGAGCTACTACTTTGTGACGAACCGACGGGAGCATTAGACAGTGAAACTGGTGCGCTAGTTTTACAAGCGTTGCTGGATGTTAATAAAGACTTTGGAACCACGACCGTAATTATTACTCACAATGCCGCTATCGCTGAGTTAGCACATCGGGTGATATATTTTGCCGATGGCAAGGTTTCTCGCATTGATGAGAACGAAGTGCCAAAGCAAGTAAAAGACATTAGCTGGTAATCATTATGTTAAGCATGTTAAGTCGAAAACTTCGACGGGACCTTTGGCAAATTAAAGGCCAAATGCTAGCTATTATGTTGGTTATGGCGGCTGGAATTACTTCATTTATTATTAGCTTTGCAGTGATTGATAGTTTAAAGCTGACCCGGGATACGTACTACGATAGATACAATTTTGCCGATGTCTTTGTGTCATTAAAAAGAGCGCCTCGATCGGTCCAGCTTCAGTTAGAAAATATTCAAGGTGTTGTTGCCATTGATGCTCGGGTCATCTTTGGTATGACCTTACAAATGCCGACCTTAAACGAACCAGGAACTGGGCTAGTAATCTCAATCCCAGATCATGGTGAGCCGTTACTTAACAAACTGTATTTACGCCAAGGTAGATATCCCGACCCCATCAGTACTGAAGAAGTATTGATTGATGAAGCTTTTGCCAATGCTCATGAATTAATAATTGGTGATTCTGTGTCAGTAATTCTTAATGGTGTGCAACGACAATTGAAGGTAGTTGGGGTTGCGCTTTCTCCTGAGTTTGTATACAGCATTGCACCAGGTGCATTGATGCCAGATCCGCTTCGCTTTGGTATTTTCTGGATGAGAGAGCGAGCGTTAGAGGCTACGGTGGGCATGAAAGGTGCATTTAACGATGTTTTACTGGGGATCGAGCCAGAAGCTGATGTGGATTATATTAAATCTGAACTGGATACAATCTTAGCTAAGTACGGGGGGCGGCAAAGCTATGCCAGAGATGAGCAACTATCTAACTTTTTTGTCACCAATGAAATTACTCAATTAGAGAATATGGGCCTAGTCGCGCCAATCATTTTTCTTGCTGTTTCAGCCTTTCTTATTAATGTTGTAATGAGCCGATTAATCAGCACACAGAGAGAGCAAATAGGTATGCTCAAGGCAATTGGGTATTCTGATTGGCAAGTGGGTCGGCACTATTTCAAAATGGTTTCGGTGGTTACTGTCGGTGGCGCCATTACTGGTGTGGCTTTGGGTGTTTGGATGGGTTCTGGGCTAACTCGGTTATATGCGGAGTTTTTTCACTTTCCAATTTTAAATTATCGCTTTACCGCCACAGTTGCCATTACTTCTGTGGCACTATGCTTTGCTGCAGTTTATTCTGGTGTTGTTCTCGCAATTAGACAGGCGGTAAATTTACCACCATCAGAAGCAATGCGTCCAGAAGCTCCCAAAAGCTACGAGGCCTCGTTCCTAACTAAATATAACTGGCTAAAACATCTATCCTATTTGAGTCGAATTATCCTAAGGCAAATTGAGCGCGCACCCAGAAGAGCAATCTTGTCAGTCATGGGTTTATCATTATCAGTAGCGATATTAATTTTTAGCTTTTTTATCGAAGATTCGATCGACCGGTTATTGGATATTCAATATAACCGGATCCAACTGGAAGATGTAAATATAAGTTTTGTCGAACCTATATCCAGCGCTGCAGTGGACTCACTCAATGCTATGCAAGGCATATTAGTGACAGAGCCTGTTCGTGATGTGGCCGTCACCTATCGGCTTAATCAAGCAGAAAAGAAAAGCTCATTAACAGCACTAACAGATCAGCCTTACCTAAGGAAAATACTTAATCGTAGTCTTGAATCGGAGCGGATCCCGAAACAGGGATTACTCATGAGTGAAACACTTGCCAAGATTCTAGGGGCTAAAGTTGGCGATACAATTGAGGTACAGGTATTAGAAGAAAAGCAACCAACATTACAGCTTCAAATTGTACGAATTACTAAACAGTGGATAGGAATGGGCGCCTATATCCACACTGACTACTTACATAATCTATTAGATCAACAGCCGAGAATGACCTCTGCAGCCTTGTTGATTGATGCAAACTATGAGACAGATATTTACAATCGATTGAAATCAGTGCCAATGATTATTGGTCTTAATATAACCACCGTATTAATGCAGATATTTACCGATATCATGGCCGAAAATATGTTGATGATGATGACCACCTATATTATTTTTGCCAGCATCATTAGCTTTGGCGTGATTTATAATACTGCTCGTATTGCGCTATCAGAACGTTGGCGAGAGTTAGCAAGCTTAAGGGTATTAGGATTGTCGCGTCGAGAAGTCGCCTATCTGTTATTTGGTGAATTATCCTTGATGACTCTGCTTTCCATCCCGGTAGGAATTGCGATTGGGGTTCTGTTATCCTATGGCATGGCAGAATCAATGGAATCAGAACTATTTAGGATACCATTTTACATCGAAAGCAGTACCTATGGATATTCAATCCTAGTGTTACTAGTAAGTACCTTGGTGTCATTTTATTTGGTTTGGAAGCAAGTGGACAGTATTGATCTCGTCAGTGCCCAAAAAGGAGTCGAGTAATGAGTCATATTAAATCAGTATTCAAAATAGGCCTCGTGGTTGTGTCTATCGGGGCGTTGATATACAGCTTTATTCCAGAGCCACTGGTAATTGATTTGCATACGGTGCGCAAGGGTAATCTAGAAATCCAAATAGAAGGTGAAGGGAAAACCCGTATCCATGATATATATACTGTATCTACGCCAATCGATGGGCGCATAACTCGTATTGAAAGTGAGCCGGGCGATCGAGTCAGTGCAGGGGCTACAGTAATTGCCAATATGTACCCTTCAAATCCACAGTTGCTTGATAAGCGGACTGAGGTGCAGGCTCAGGCTGATGTTGAAGGTGCTCGCGCCGCTATGGAGCTGGCTTCTGCTCGAGTAAAACAGGCTAAGGCACAATTACAATTTGACCAATCAGAATTTCGCAGAATTTCAGAATTATTTAAAAAAGGCAGTATCTCTGAATCATCTCTTGAACGATCAAAGCTAAGTATCGAAACGTTAAAGGCTGAGCTAGAAACAGCAGTATCTAATCATAGAGTGATGGAGTCACGTCTTGCTGCTGCCGAAGCTAGATTACTTCAACCTAAAATAGAAGAGAATAATTCCGCGACTGATAATTGCCAGATTTGTATCTATGCACCTGTTGATGGCACGGTATTAAGAATACTACATAAGAGTGAAAGCATTGTGCCAGTGGGCACACCCCTGGTTGAACTTGGTAATCCTCAGGACCTTGAGGTTATTCTAGAATTACTTTCAACCGATGCTGTGAAAATTAAACTGGGCGATGAAGCGATTGTAAGCCGTTGGGGCGGAGATGATATTAAAGCACGGGTGCGTCTAATTGAACCTTCGGGCTTTACAAAAATTTCTGCACTTGGAGTGGAAGAACAACGAGTTTATGTACTGTTGAGTTTTATTGATCCGGTGGAGAAATGGCAAGCGTTGGGGGATGCTTATCGTGTCGAGGCTTCGATCATAATTGATCGCCTCGAGAACTATCCGTTGATTCCCATCACTGCACTATTTCGGCACAATGAAGTTTGGTCTGTATATAAGGTGGAAGATGGCGAACTGGTACTTCAGACGGTTGATGTCGCCGGTCGAAACGATCGCAAAGCAGCGATTAAATCTGGCCTTGAGATAGCAGATAAAATTGTTAGTCATCCGGCCAATAATTACAGTGTAGGGATGAGCGTCGAAGAATTGTAGTAGTTACGATTCTTTGCTAGTCAAATCTAGGTTGCCATTTTGTCGAAACAGCTTTCTAAATACAACTCAGTAAGACTACAATAGAACTGTCATTTCAATGCTAGTGGGGAGTTTACTATGTTTATTTGGATTAAAGGGCATAAGTTTCTGTCTCTACTGCTTGCCATCTTTATCACCTTAAGTCTTATAGTTACATCAAGTTCATATATCACTATTTGGGGTATAAAGAGTTTTCTGTCAGACCATGCCAGTGATATTAGTATTCAAAAATTAAAGCTAAGCCTGTGGCAGTCTGACCTTTTGATCGAAGGTTTTGAAGCCTATGATCAACAGGGTAAAAAAATAGCCTTTGAACAACTGTATATGGACTGGGAAAACAGCGATCTTTGGGACAATAAATTAACCGTTCATGCTATTGGATTACAGGGCCTAAAATTGGATGTAGCCGCCGATAATTTCAGCGTAACTCAAATCGGCCCTATAGTGCTAGCCAAACTTCAAAGTTCAGAGCCAGAAGAAACCGTTACAGAGCAATCAAAACCCTGGTCTCTTAGCATTAACGATACTGAAATAATTAATTCTGAAATTTGTTATCTAGATACCACAAAAGACTTCTCGTCAGTTGGCGTGCCATTAACGAACAACAGTAAACTCGAAATCTGCTTAAGCATTAGTTCCCTAGCCGTGGCGGATGCAATTGAACTAAGCCCTACTCAGGAGTTAAGCTATCAAGGCAGATTTGCTTTAGATAACCTAGATATATTATTAGCCAACAAACAGTCTTTAACTAGTCTAGATAAATTTGCCATACAACAGGTCAGTTTCAGTGGAGCTGAGATTGGTCTAACTAATTTGAATTTAACTCAATTACAGCTTTTATCCGCGCAAGATAAAGACATTTCAGACTTCGGTGCAGAGCTACAAAGTCTAACGGTTGAACGGCTAAATTTTAATACAAATACTCAGCAACTTACTGTGCATCAGACAGGCTTGTCTGAGCTTGCTGCTTTACTTAGAGCAAGTGATCAGCAGTTACATTCTGTTGCTCAGTTAGAAGCACTAAGTCTCGAATATTTCTCCTTAGCTGCTAATCAACCTGAGCTTAAAAATCTTGCTTTGAATAATTTAAAGCTATTAGAGAATTTTGAGGATGAGGACTTAGATACCGGTTTTCTAGTGACTACTGGATTGATGCAATTATCCGATCTGTCACAACAGGAATCTGAATTATCTGTTGGCACAGTTGAGCTCAATAATGTCATGGCTTTTCTAAAGGCGCATGAGCAGGGCATTAACACCTCAACTTGGTTTAGCACAGCAAAAGAATCATCTGATGCTGCTACCGAGTCAGACACTGAGCAAGCTCAGGATCTAAACAAACAGCGGTATAATTTGTCTGAACTTAAGTTAGGAAATGAGTCCTCAATAGTCTTTATTGATAACAGCATGGACAATGCGGTTGGCCATCAAATATCAGACATTAATCTTAGTATTGGCGAGCTAGCCTACGGCAATGCAGAAGCAAAACCTACTGCAGTAAGTTACAGTATGAAAATAGGTGAATCTGGCGAGCTATCAGGTGCCGGGAATATACTCCTCAATGAATCAGTATCAGTTGATATTAAGGGATCAATGACGACCATTAACATGGTTGATTACACGCATTATGCCTCGCGTTTTGTTGGTCATCGAATTGATCAAGGGCACCTGCATCTTGATTACAACATTAAGATTGTCGAGAATAAAATAGATTCAAAATTTGAAACCCGTTTTGATAAATTTGAACTGGGTTCTTTACAGGATCATGAGCAATCTGATTTGAATGAAGAGCTAGGTGTTCCTTTGCCGTTAGCGCTTAACCTATTACGTGATAGTGATGACAATATTGAGTTAGATTTCCCAGTAACAGGGGATTTGGATTCACCAGAATTTTCTTTCACCAGCATCATTTCAGTGGTTACTATTAAGGCCATAAAAAATGCCGTAATTTATAATTACTCACCGCTTGGCATGTTATCACTAGCTTCAGGGGTATTTGATTTAGCAACGGCCTTGAAGTTTGAGCCGGTGATATTCGAGGCAACAAAAACGGAGTTAACTGAGCAAGGTAAATCGCGTCTTCATAAAGTGATTGCCATTATGCAAGAAAAGCCGCGAATTAAAATGGTAGTCTGTGGTGTCGCCACTCATCAGGATATTATGGTTGTTGATACGCCGCAACCAGTTGCTCTCCAAACTGCACAACCAGAAACTAAACAGGATCCTAAGTCAGAAGTTGTAATTGATCCGATACCACTTCTTGAGATTGCCAAGCTGAGACAGCAAATAGTTATCGATTACATTAGTAGTGAAGGCAAGATAGAAAAAGCACGCCTTCTTGGTTGTAATGTTAAATTGAATAAAGGACCGAAGGCTAAGCCAGCGGTTAATCTTTCTATATAATAACCATGCAGGGTTAATTATTTGTAACAAAACCAACTTGGTTCGTATGAGAGAATCAATTATGATGAATTAATCCACAGCTATGAATGTAGGCCTATGCCTGCATTATTATAATCTCCCCACTTGAATAAGGAATTTACATGAGTAAGCTAGTTTTAGCCGTTATATTTTTAATAATAGGCATTCTAATGCACCTCGCGAGTGATAATAAGCCTAGAGTGTTTAAAGCCATTTCAAGAGTCTTCATTGGTTTCGCTGTGATTGCCCTGATTGCATCGACGATAATTACTGTACCTGCTGGCCATGTTAAAGTCGCGACATTATTTGGTAAAGTTCAGGACGATACCTATTTAGAAGGTTTGCATTTTGTAAATCCTTTATTGGCCTTTACTGCCTTCGACTTACGACAAAAGACCCACAAAGAAACTGCCGGTATTCCTGCAGAAGATAAGTTAATCACTAAGATGGATGTTTCGGTTCAGTATCGGACAATTGGCGATATGGCACCGGATATCCTTCGTAATACCGGCACTACTCAGGCACTGATTCAAGTACATCTTATACCAAAGCTACGTTCTATCCTTCGTGAGCAGGGTAAAGGTGTCGCAATGTCACAGGATTTCTTTAGAGAGAATATTCAGCGTCAATTGCAAGAATCATTACAAATGGGTTTGGCTGAATTTTTAGCACCTAAAGGATTGCGTGTAGAGACGGTTTTAATTCGTGATGTTGTGTTGCCGAATGTGATTAGAACAGCGATTACTGAAACCAAAAGACGTGAACAAGAAGTCCTGAAGCAAATGGCTGAACTTGAACGATTTGCAACTGAGCAGGATCAAAAAGTTAAGCAGGCTGAATCGGAATTAAGGGCAGCGCGTTTAGAGGCTCAGAAAATAAAAGAGCTAGCTGATGCTGAGGCTTATAAGATTGATGCGATTAACAGCACATTGGCCAAGTCACCAAACTATATTGAATTAAAGAAGGTTGAACAATGGAATGGCGTGCTGCCTATCTATGCAGGTGGTGACAATATTCCAATGATAGATTTGAGAAATTCAACCGTTAAGAAAAAGCAGAAAAATTAACAGCAACGTATCGCTGTAACAAATAAGGGGAGCCTAGGCTCCCCTTTTTAATATTTTCGAAGTATGAGTGTCAGATATCTTTCTTAGCCGAGTCTTCTTTGACCATCTTTGTTCTATTCCTGCCTTTTCCTCTGCCTTTCCCCATTCCTTGTTTGCCATACATTTCTTTAATATGATCGTCAAATCCCTCGGGCGACTCTAATTCACCTCTGTATAGATAGGTAGCAACCTTGATTGCATCTTCTTTGCTTAGCGGTATTTTAGGCATAATGTTAAAGCGACGGATAGCGCCTCTCATTAAGGTTTTAGATTCATCGGGTGCATCAAGCCATTCAGTAACGGCTTTAACAAAGCTGGCTTCATCTTTATGCACCGTTTTGTAATGCATTCGTACAGCAACACCTGGAGGTGCTAGACGTTTGCTCATATCCATACCATTTTGAACACCATGGCAGGCCACGCAAAATGTTTTATATAACTTTTCACCTTCAGCCAATGGCTCGGCTTGAACGGTGTTGCTTAAAACAATCGCTGTGAAAATTACTAAGATAATGCGCATTATTCTTCCTTTGTTTTAGTTCTATGCTAACGGACGTATTCCAGTGGCCGTTCTTAACTTTTTAATAAATGGTGACGCGTAGTCTCTTGCTCTGTCAGCACCCTTTACCAAGATCGCTTCAATAGCAGCGGGATTTTCTAATAATTCGAAGTAGCGTTCTCTAGGTTCTTTTAATATTTCGTTGAGATATTCAAATAAGAATTGCTTCATTTCACCCCAAGCAATGCCTTCTGCGTAACGCTGTCTCAAGGCTTCAACTTCAGCACGACTGGCGAGGGCATTATAGATGGCAAATAATGTACAGCCCTCTGGATCTTTTGGCTCACCAGGTTCTAGAGAATTTGTTTTGATCTTCATGATCATTTTGCGGAATTTTTTTTCTGGCAAGAATAAAGGAATGGTGTTGTTGTAGCTCTTTGACATTTTACGCCCATCGAGACCGGGCAGAACCGCGCCTTCTTCACCCAGTACAATTTCGGGGATAGTAAAGTGCTGGCCAAAATGATGGTTAAATCGCTGGGCAATATCACGAGTCATTTCTAAATGCTGTGTTTGGTCTTTACCCACCGGTACTTTGTCTGCATTGAACATTAAGATATCTGAAGCCATAAGAATTGGGTAGGTAAACAGTCCTACGTTTATGCCTTTGTCTGGATCTTTGGCGCCTTGCTCGACATTTTCAGCCACTACAGCCTTGTAGGCATGGGCACGATTCATCAAGCCTTTGGCTGCCATACAAGACAACATCCAATTAAGCTCCATAATTTCAGGAATATCTGATTGACGATAAAAAATCGCGTTGTCAGTGTCTAAGCCAAGGGCGAGCCAGGTGGCAGCATTTTCAATACTTGATTGGTGCACTCGCTCTGGTTCGTGGCATTTGACCAAGGCATGATAGTCGGCAAGGAAATAGAATGACTGTACGCTATGGTCCTTACTGGCTTCAATGGAAGGTCTAATGGCGCCAATATAGTTACCTAAATGTGGCGTTCCTGTTGTGGTTATGCCGGTTAATACGACGGTCTTGTCAGTCATATAATACTCTTGTTCAAAAGTTAAAATTTAATATAAAACACAGGGTGCTTTGGCTAACCGAAAGATAGCATTATTCGGATTACCTTGATAGTGATAGTTTGGCGGCAAGACTATGATTTGGTTTAATTGTAATAGCCGATCAATAGTACTTATGTTTAGGTGGTTAAAATCAGTATGTCACTACAGCTTGTTCAAGTAGGGATATTTATGTCAAGAGAATACTTAAAAGTACCATTCAAACCTTAGCATACCGATCTTTATCCCCAAGCCAGCGTTGAACGAGCTGTTCACTGCCGGGCCAATTATCATCGACCAGTTGTGCGGCAAGTTTGTTGATGCCTGGCAATAAATCTCTATCTCGGTAAAGGTCAGCAATTTTGAACTCGGCAATACCGGTCTGTTTGGTTCCGAGTACTTCTCCGGGGCCTCTTAATTCAAGGTCTTTTTCAGCAATAATAAAACCATCATTGGTTTCTCTCATTACCGCTATTCGTTGTTCAGAATGTATCGATAGTGGTGGTCGATAGAGCAATATGCAATGGCTGGCCTTTGCTCCCCTGCCGACTCGCCCTCGCAATTGATGAAGTTGTGCTAGACCCAGTCGCTCGGCATTTTCAATCACCATTAGACTGGCATTTGGAACGTCAACACCAACCTCTATTACTGTTGTGGCAACGAGGATATCAATTTCAGCCGCTTTAAAGGCATTCATAACAGCTGATTTATCTTTACTTTTCATACGGCCATGAACCAAGCCAATGGTTAAATTGGGCAGTGCTTTTTGCAGATCGATGTGTGTCTCTTCTGCTGCCTGGCATTGCAAGTTTTCAGATTCTTCAATAAGCGTACAAACCCAGTACACCTGTCTTTGCTCATCTTCACAGGCCGTTCTTAAGCGGTTAATTAGATCCGGTCTACGATCATCAGTCATGGCAAGCGTCGCTACCGCTGTTCTGCCTGGTGGTAGCTCATCAATGACTGAGGTATCTAGGTCGGCGTAAGCGGACATGGCTAAGGTTCTAGGAATCGGTGTGGCGGTCATGACCAGCTGGTGTGGGTGAATGTTTTCAGAGATGCCCTTTTCTTTTAAACTCAATCGTTGGTGGACTCCAAACCGATGCTGTTCATCGACGATCATTAGACCTAAAGATTTAAAGATAACGTGGTCTTGAAAAAGTGCATGAGTCCCTATCACCATCAGGCGCTGTTCGGATTCTATCAGTGCCAATGTTTCTCTACGCTGTGCTGCCTTGAGTTTGCTCGTTAACCAAACAACCTTAATAGATAGTGGCTCAAAGTATTTTTGAAACTGTTCAAAGTGTTGTTCTGAAAGTAATTCAGTCGGTGCCATTAGAGCCACCTGATGATTGTTTTCTAGCACTTGTATTGCGGCCATCATGGCGACCAATGTTTTGCCCGAACCAACATCACCCTGTACCAGCCTCATCATGGGGGTTGGTTGGATAATGTCTGTCAGTATCTCCTCATAGACTCGTTGCTGAGCTCCAGTAGGACTAAAAGGTAGGCGCGACATGAGTGGTTCAAGATGTTGCTCAGTAACATCAATAGCAGGGGCCGAAAACTGTTGATTATTCTTTTTCAGAGTCAGCATTGATATTTGGTGTGCAAGCAATTCCTCACTAATGAGTCTCATTTGTGCCGGATGATTACCATCATCTAATAGTTTAAGATCGGCATCTGCTGGCGGTCGGTGTAAAAAGGTTATGGCTTCTTTAAGGGTAAATGATGGTAACTGTAATTGCTTAAGTATTGGTTTACTCAATAGCTCCTCAATTTGATTTTGTTGCAAATAGTTTAATGCTAAATCTACCCAGCGTTGTAAGCTGGCCTGCCGCACACCTTCAGTTGTGGGGTAAATGGGGGTGAGATATTGTTGTTCTAAATCTTGATTGTTAGGTTCTATGAGGCGGTATTCAGGATGAATGATTTCATACCCCTGCCGGCTTGCTCGCACTTCGCCAAAGCAACGTACCCATTGACCAACCGCTAATTGTCGACGTTGATTCGGGTAAAAGTTAAAGAACCGCAATCCGACGCTAGCATTACCATCGCTTAACCAGCAGAACATCATACGACGTCTTGCAGGAATCAAATCATTTGAAGTGATCTCGCCTTGAACCACAACGGTCATGCCAGGCTTGATTTCAGTCAGTGGTGTTATTCGAGTTCGATCTTCATAGCGGAAAGGCAGGTGCAACAGTAAATCTTGAATACTGTATATGGATAACTTAGTCAGTTTTTCAGCCTGCTTGGCTGCCACACCCTTAAGCTGTTCTACGCTGATAGCAGCGATTCCACCTGCATCTAATTTAGTCAACTAGCCTTCCAATTATAAACACCCGACCACTATTCTATAGTGCTAGTAGTTGTTTTTCCAAGGCATTGAAGTCAGCATCTATTTCAATAGCCAAATCTTTTTTAACGGAACATTTGGCTAGGGCTTCAGGAAGCTCAATATCAAGGCCTAGGATATCATCAACTGAGGACTTAAATTTAGCCGGATGTGCGGTACCTAGGAAGATACCATTTTCATTCGCTTTTAAAGAATGGGTCAAGGCATGATATGCGACCGCCGCATGAGGTTCACTGACATAATCAATGGCTTGCATCTGTTTCATGCTGTCAGCGGTCTGTTGTTCGCTTACTGCAAAGCCGGTTAGTGCATCCATCGGGAATTGGCCGCTATCTATGAGGAATTGAATTCTTGGCCAGTTGTTGGGTTGGCTGACATCCATGGCGTTGGATAGGGTGGCGACTGTTTCCTTGGGAGTCCATTCGCCAGAGGTTAGGTAACGAGGGACTGTATCGTTAACGTTAGTGGCGGCAATAAACCGCTTAATGGGTAGACCGAGAGTGCGGGCAATAACTCCAGCACAAAGGTTACCAAAATTACCACTGGGAACGGAGACAACGACATTGCTTCGTTGCTGCTCTGAAAGTTGTGCATAGGCATCAAAATAATAACAAACCTGTGCTAGCAGACGACTGATATTTATAGAGTTGGCCGAGTTTAAGCCAATGGTTTCGACCAGTTCTGGACGATCAAAACTTTGCTTTACCAAGGCCTGGCAATCATCGAATGCGCCACCGACTGAGTAGGCGTGGATATTTTCACCAAGGGTAGTAAACATACTTTGTTGTAGGGAGCTGACTTTGCCTTTGGGGAATAATATAGCGGCACGAATGTTCGGGCGTTGATAAAAAGCATGGGCAACTGCGGCACCGGTATCACCCGATGTGGCAGTTAAAATAGTTATATTTTTGTCCTGCGAGAAATGTGACAAACAGTTAGCCATAAAATTAGCGCCAAAATCTTTAAAGGCAAGGGTTGGACCATGAAATAATTCGAGGCAGCTAGTCTGCTCAGAAACTGTTTCAAGTTTTGATGGAAATGCAAAGGTATTGGCGATAATTGTTTTTAATCCATCATCATCAATATTATCTTCAACAAAGGGTTTTAGTATTTCAAAGTTCCTTTGCTGAACATCCATGGCGAGCAATTCATCAATATTATCTCTAGGAGCAATTGTCTTTGGAAAAAACAAACCTTGGTTATTACCGAGGCCTGTTTTAACTGCCGTTTCATAATCTACAATTTGTGTTTCATCTTTCAAGTTGTAAAAACGCATTATTTTTCCTTTAAGAAGTTAATTACTCAGGTGCCGGGCGCCCTGTTGATCGACCTGACATATGTGAGTGAAACCCTGTTGATTGATAATGTAATTGTTGTCGAGAAATTTTTGAGTTTGCTTGGCTTTATATAAACTGTCAGTTACGGCAAATACTGTCGGGCCTGAGCCTGAGATACCAACGGCTAGACAACCCTGTTCAATCAATGCTTCTTTAACTGCAGAAAAATTAGGTAGCAGTGATTGGCGATAAGGTTCTGCCATGACATCCTTTAATAATGAAAAGGCCAGAGATTTATTGTTTTGAAAACTAGCGGCAACGAACCCTGCAAGATTTTGTCCATACTCAATACAGGTGGATTTGTCGTATTGGTTAGGCAGAATTTCCCGGGCCATCTTAGTACTCACCTCAATATCTGGATAAGCCATTACCCAATAGCAATCATCAAAACTTGGTACTGTCAGGCAGGGTTGAGTTGCATCAGATGTCATTAATTGCAGACCGCCCAGATAACAGGGTGCGATATTGTCATAGTGAATGCTACCGCTTATTTTGCCTTCCTGTTCGGCCATTAGATTGAGTAATTCAGTTTCATTAAATGGTTGTTGATAGAACTCATTCAATGCATATAAAGCAGCTACAACGGAACAGGCGCTGGAACCAAGACCGCTGCTAACGGGAATATTTTTTCTCAGCGTCATGTGCACAGGCTGTACATTAATGCCTCGCTTCTGAAGCTGTTCATTGAATAAAGATAAACAACTCCAGACAATATTATCCTGTGGCTCTGAAGGCAGTCGATCAATATGTGTTCCAGCCAGTATTAATTGATTTTCTTGGCCGGCCTCAATATCCACAATATCTCCGACCAAGGTGCCATCGATCGGTGAAACAGCTAGGCCCAATGAGTCAAAGCCGACACTGACATTGCCAATGGATATAGGAGCGAAAACGCTTACTTTCTGGTTCATTGTTATACCGTAGTCTCAATAGACATAGTTTTTAGAAGATCGCCAAACAGTCCTGCTGCGGTCACATCTGCTCCAGCTCCATAGCCTCTAATAACGAAAGGTACAGGCTGATAATAACTGGTGTGAATGGCCATGGCATTTTCGCCATCTTTAACGTGATAAAGTGGATGCTGTTCGTCGACGGCTTGGATTCCAATACGAATATCAGAACCATCAATTTGTGCCACATAGCGCAATACTTTACCTTCAGCCTGGGCATCATCAACAAGCTTCTGAAATTCAGCATCGTACTCAGGTAGACGTTTAATGAATTCATCGGCATCGCTAATATTGGCAAGTGTTTCTGGAACGCCAGGAGTAACATTTAAATCATCGAGCTCCAAATCAAGTCCTGCTTCACGAGCAAGCACTAATGCTTTGCGAGCGACATCTAACCCAGAAAGGTCTTCAGCCGGATTAGGTTCTGTGTAGCCAAGGTCGCGTGCTTTCAAAGTGGCTTCTGAAAGACTTAAACCATTGTGTACTTCACCAAAAATATATGAAAGTGAACCTGACAGTATGCCTTCAAATTTCTTAAGTTCATCACCGGCCCTTAGCAACCCTTGAAGGTTATCTATGACAGGCAAACCAGCACCTACATTGGTTTCATATAGGAACTTTTTATAATGGGTCATGGCTGCAGTTCGTAGTGCCTGGTAGTACTCCATACTGTCAGTATTGGCTTTCTTATTGGCGGTGACAACATGAAAGCCATTATTTAAGAAATCAACATACTGACTAGATATCTTTTCGCTGGAAGTACAATCAATAATTACTGGATTTAGTAATTGTGCCTCATGGGCAAATTCGACCAGGGTATCAAGGTTCATGAGCTGGGATGTTTGATTCAGACGTTCTACCCAATCTTCTGATGAAATGCCATCTCTATCCAATAAGATAGTTTTTGAATTTGCGATACCGACAAGGTTTATGGCAATATTTTTCTCTGAGAGATAATCAGTTTGACTCAGTATCTGTTTTATTAATACCGAGCCTACAGTACCACAGCCAATAACGATGGCATCAATGGTTGCACGCCTGCCAAATAGACTTTGGTGACAAATACGAGTGGCATCATCGAGTCGCTTGGCGCGTACAATGGCTGAAATACTTCGCTCTGAAGAATCCTGGGCAATAGCGATGATGTTTACACGAGCCTGAGAGAGCGCGGTGAAAAATTTTGCCGCGATACCACGCTGATGCTGCATTTTGTCACCTACCACAGTAATTACTGCCAGATCTTTTTGCACCTGAATTTGTTCTAGTAATTTACTTTGCAGTTCTAATTCAAAAGCAATATTTAGACAATGTAATGCGGCATCTGCTTCAACGCCAGGTACGCAGAAACTAATAGAGTATTCTGCTGAGGATTGACTGATCATTTTGATCGAAATATTAGCCTGGCTAATGGCATTAAATACGCGTCCTGCAATACCAACGACACTTTTCATTGCTGGACCAGAAACAGTTATCATTGCCACATCGGGCAAGTTGGTTACGGCCCGTACAAATTCATCAGAGGCTGAGTCATTTGATATAAAGGTGCCTTGCTTTTCTGGCGCATGGGTATTTTTAATACGGCAAGGAATATTATACTGCTGTAATGGCATAATGGTTTTGGGGTGTAGGATAGAAGCGCCAAAATAAGATAACTCCATGGCTTCATGATAGGTCATTGTGGTTAGCAACTTAGCATCTTTAATTAGATTAGGATCTGAGTTGTAAACGCCATCAACATCGGTCCATACCTCACATTCTTCCGCCTCTAAACAAACAGCCAGTACAGCCGCAGAATAATCTGAGCCATTTCTACCTAGAGTAGTTGTATTGCCTTGTTTGTCCTTACCAGCAAAACCAGGCATCAAACAAAGTTTACCTACTGTAGGGTAATGTTGCTTAAATTCCTCAATGGTTTGTTCTAGTTCAACCAACGGGTCAGAAGCTTGATTATTCACAACGATAAATTTTTCAGGATCAAATATTTGAACTTGTTTATGGTCCGATTTAAAAATTGCCTCTAGTAAAAGCACACTGAATCGTTCGCCACAGCTAATAATTTGAGCGTAGGTTTGATCGGGACAATGGCCAAGTAATTCTGCTCCTTTGGTCCAGTTGCCTAACTGTGACATTAGGGCATCAAATTGTTCCAAAGTACTGGCTTGATCAATATTAGGAAATAGCTCAAAGCAATCAGATAGAATTTTAGTTAGCTTAAGCTTAATTGTTGCTACTTGTTCATGCCCCTTACTTTTAGATATAAGTTCGGTAAGGGTGATTAGCTCATTAGTCATGTTTTGTGGCGCAGATACCACGGTAGCAATATCAGTGCCTGAATTGTTATCAAGAATTATTTTCGCAACATTTCTAAATCGTTCAGCATTAGCTAATGATGAACCACCAAACTTTAAAACATTCATTGTATTTCCTGTTATCTCTTTTCTTTAAACAAAAAAAACCCGTGAATCTTGCGAGTCACGGGTTTGAATTCTTTTAACGCTAAATCAACCGGTGACCCGAGGCTTATCCATGGTAGTTTCCCATGTAGTACCCCAAGTAATTCCTTTAATAACAAAGGTAATAATGCTGGTAAAGCGCATAATTTCTGGCATTAAATGATTTTTTGTCATCGCTACTTTACCGATTGAGTTAGTTGTGGTTTGAATATAACGCCTGTAAATTTGAATTACAAGAAGCAAAGCCAATAAAAAAAGGCCATAGCAGGACTATGGCCAAATATCAGCTGATTAAGGGCTACCAGCTAAATATAACTGCTCCTATAGCCAGAGTTGCAACAAACTCAGCAAAATCATCTGGGCAATAGTAGGGATCCATATAATTTGTATAGTATCCACTCATCTGCCAATAGTTAGGGCTATTCCATCTCCAGCTAAAGTATGAGTGATAGTAGTGGTCGTCGTACCATTGATTATGGTTAAACATGTAGCGATAACGATAATCATAGTGACGGTGATTATGACCATTGTGCCATTGACCGTATCTATGGTTACCTCGGTAATGATTATGACGATACCGTGATAATTGGTTTGGCATGTTTACCACATGACGTCTATGACGCTGCTCATTGAGCAACCATCGGTGCTGTTGATAGCGAAAGTCATTTCTGGCTCTGTAACGTTCCGCCTCTCTGTGCTTACGCTTACTACTGTGGTTCTTGCTAATGGGCATACGCTTTGGCATGGCACGATCATGTCTTACCGTTCCACGAGCCTGTCCACGAGTGTATTTCTTAGATGGTTTAAGGTCACGTGACTGACGAACGTCTCGGTTGACTCTTCGGTCTTCTTTTCTAAGTACCTGCTTATTACTACGAATCGTTCCCTTAGCGCTGTCTTTTGGCGTTCCGAATCCAGATCGAGTCGAGACTTCCCGCTTAGGTTTGGTATTACGATAATGCTTTGGGTCGATTCGCTTCTGAGTTTTAGGCGTTACCTTGGTTCGGTTTTGATTTGGAGACACAGTGCGCTTATTTTGAACTCGAGTCTCTTTCTTATGAGCCTTTTGTTGTTTGGCAGCAGATTTATTACGCTCTACATTTGAGCTGCGTGCCTTCTGCCGCTCATTGTCACGAGCTTGAATGTCCGTAGATAAGCCTAGACTGGTCAGTATTAGGCCAATAATTATGAGTTTCATGATCAGTCTCCTCTGATTAAGTATCTATAGCTTAACCAAAGTAAACTGAACGAAAGCTGAACTAGCTGATTATTTGTGTTTTAGGCACTGGTTATGCGCATACTTTCATCCGGCGCATCATTGAATGGGTCCTGATGGATTAATATCTCAGCAGAGGGGAACGCCTGTTCGAGAATAGCCATGATGCGGTCGCTAATATCATGGGCTTTATAGAGGTTAATTTCCCCATCCATCTCAATATGTAATTGAATGAATTGGGTGTGACCAGATTCTCTAGTTTTTAACTCATGGATTGCGTGGACTTCGGGGTCTGCTAATACAAGCGCTCGCACTTTCTCTTGAATTGACTCATCCAACTCTCTATCAAGAAGCATGTGGATGGATTCAGAAACGATCTGCCAGGCACTGTATAAAATATAGATACCAATGAGAATGGCCATGACCGGATCCATCCAACTTAGGCCCCAATAAACCAATCCAAGTGCCAGGATAACGAGGGTATTGCTGAGTAGGTCTGTTAGATAATGTACTGAGTCGGCCTTTATCGCAATGCTATTGGTCTGACGATAAACATATCGTTGAAATATAATTAACATGCCGGTAACAACGGTTGAAATCAGCATAACGATAATACCAACATCCAAGTCCTGTAGGTTGTCTGGGTTGCTGATGTTTGAGCCGGCATGGATCATTAAAAAGCATGCGGAACCAGCAATGAATGTAGCCTGACCAAGACCGGCGAGGGCTTCGGCTTTACCGTGTCCAAACGGGTGTTCTTTGTCTGCCGGTACTAATGCATATCGAATAGCAACAAGGTTAACTAAAGAAGCGACGATATCCAGCATTGAATCGAGCAATGAAGCCATGATACTCACAGAATCTGTTTGCCAATAAGCAACAAATTTGAGCAGTAGTAGGCTGGTAGCAGTTACTACCGAAGCAATGCTGGCGATTTTTAATAATTTCTTTTTGTGTGGATCAATTTTGGCCATGATTAGCAATTGTAACGAACAAGTTGCCCCATTCTAAACGGAGGCAGAGAGAATATGAACCTTTGAAGCAGATTTATGCCTATTTAAAGGAGCAACTGTTGCAATTAAATCGCCATTCGAGAGGTGAGCTTCTATGCCATCTAGATAGTAGTGCGATTTTTGATAGTTTTGTATCGACTCGCCGACAGCCATTTTTTGCCCAACTTGAGGGTTTCCTTCGTGGTGCTGAACCAAGTTATTGGCCTCATTACTGTTATCGAGTTGCCGGCCAAAATCCTGCAATGGTGGTTGCTGCATATAAGCACGAAAAGATTCCAATGCTTGCAGTGGATTTAATGAATAACTTTGCAGAATCTCAGTACATGACAGCCAATTCAATTGCCAAAAGTCCTGATAGATTGGGTAGGAGTTCCAATGATAGTCTAAGGCGTCTTTAACCTGTCCTGTTGCCGTTGGACGATAGTGAATATACCTAAGCGCATCATGGCAAAGAGCCGATTCTTTTAGGGTTAGTGCCTGCAGTCTAAAGTGCTGTTGTTGATGGTTGGATTGCTGCAGCCAATAGTAATATCGCTTCATTACTTTCAGTAGTTGTAAACCAAAATTTCTATGTGGTGTGTGGAATAGCATCACGGCTTCGTGACTTAACCAACTGAAGCCATAGAGTTTATTTCGATTGCTGCAAATGAGTTCGCGAACTAGGCTGAGGAATACCAAATAGTCCCGATAGGTATTAAATAATGGATAGTCATCAATTGGTTGAATTGAAACCATTCGCATCGGCAAACAGAATTTTGATCGACCTGTCATGGCAACTCTTGTAGAGGAATTAGACCTTAAGGTTAACGTTTAGTCGTCTTAAGGTCTTTAGCCATTGGCTGAAGGAGATAAGGATTATCTCGCTGTTGCCTGTCAGAGAAGTACTATAGGTTTAATATCTTCAATAATTCGATATCAAATACCAATAACCCTGCCGGTGCGCCATTCGGAGGATTTTCACCGTAGGCGAGTTTAGCTGGCACCCAAAATCGACGTGTTTCGCCAACGGTCATTAATTGTAGGCCTTCAGACCAGCCCTTAATAACTTTTTCTACTGGAAAGATAAGCGCTTCATCTCGAACTACCGAGCTATCGAACATCTTGCCATCCGTTGTCCAGCCAGAGTAATGTACGCTGACCACAGAGGTTATGCGCGGGTGAACTTTTCCGCTGCCTGGCTTTAAAACCTTTGAGGCTAACCCAGAAGGTTGCTTCACAGCATCTGCTGGAATTGCGGCAACATCTTTTGGAACATCAGGTGCAGGTGACGGCTGTTTAATTGCTATTAGCTCAACATCAAAAATTAAATCGCCCTGGGGAGCACCCGGTCTCGGCGGATCGCCATAAGCTAATTTTGCAGGGACCCAAAAGCGTCGTTTTTCACCGACAGTCATTAATTGAATGCCTTCCTTCCAACCTTTGATGACACGATCAAGCGGAAATGTTGCGGGTTGACCACGTTTGACCGAGCTATCAAAAGACCTTCCGTTAGATAACCAGCCAGTATAATGGACGACAACCATATCACCTACTTTGGGCTTGGTAGTGTGCTCGGATGCCTCAAGTAACTGATGAGCCAAGCCACTGGCTGTTAGGGTAGCTTTTTCGCTCGGCTTTAATGGTGGCGTTTGTTCTGCGACAAGATAGCTACTCCATAACAAGGCCATGAGCATTAAACTGATTTTGAATGTAGGATTCATCATAAAACTCCAATTTTTACTCTACAAAGAGTATAAAGAATTACAACCACTGTAAAGAGAAATAGCCTAACAGTATGCACAGATATAATTAGTCTGGTTTGTGGATCAAGTGTGGTAGTAATTTTTTGCGAATATCATCAGGTATGCTTTTTGATGAATTGGACTCATAGTTAAAGTAAACCATGACTGCTGAACTGCTGGCAACACATTGTTCGGACTGCCAAGCACATTGTCTTAAGGTTAGTGAACTATTACCAATTTTTTCAATTTCGGTAGTAATCGTGACCATTTTATTAAAGTATATTTGGCCTAAAAAATCGATAGAAAGATGAGCCAATATAAGCGGCCATCGTTCAAAATCAAAGGTTTTAGTAAAAATTTGAAAGACTGGTTTGCGTGCATTCTCAAACCAAACTGGCAATCTTGTGTTGTTGATATGACCGAGGGCATCTGTATCTGAAAAACCGGGCTCTATTTCAATTTGAAACATTTTTTCGCTCCTGTTGCCTAGCTATTAACCATGATTTAACCGTATGCATCAGATGATAGCTTAGAATCCCCACTATGTCGGCAAGCCAATCAAATAAAGAAAAACTTCGCCATGGAAGAAGGTATTGAATAAATTCAGTGACTAGGCCAAATAGGATGAGGGCACTAATACTGATAACCCCATAATGATTTGGCAGTCCACGTCCATAGAATAGTGCCAAAAAGAAAAACATAATGGCATGGGCCAATTTATCATTAATAGAGGGTATGGGTAGTGCCTTGGGCACTACAACAATCAACAACAGAATAATCACCATTAAGGCAATGATGAATAGGTATTTATAGATGGTTCGATTAAGAAAACGATATCTGTATAGCATTGTATTTTTTTAGCCAATGCTCGCTGCAAGTAACTCGTCGCTCAGATCAATAGTGAATTGATTTCTGCCGGCTTCCTTGGCGACATATAGATTTTTATCTGCTAATTCAATCACCTGTCTCCAGCCGGCCAGCCGAACACCATTATTAATAGATGATGCGACACCTGCGCTGGTAGTGACTACTTCAAAGTGGCTTTGACTATGTGCAATTGACTGTTTAGAAAGACCAGTAATAAGGCGATGAATTGGCAAGGCAGCTTCTTCAAGGGTAGTTTCTGGCATAAGGATTAAAAACTCTTCACCGCCATAACGATACAAACCATCGGTATCTCTTATGGATGATTTGAAAAACGATGCCACAGACTCAAGTATATTGTCGCCCATTTGATGGCCATAATGATCATTATACTTTTTGAAGTAATCGATATCTAAAAGTACGACTGAATAAGGCTTTTCACTACGAATACTGGCCGCATGTGTCTTCATGATATCTACTTGCATGGCACGTCTATTGCCAAGGCCTGTTAATGCATCAACCATCGACATAGTTGCGAGTTTTCTATTCACTGTTTCCAGTTCGACTGTCCGATCGCGAACTGTTTGCTCCAGTTTATCTTTACTCTGCCGAATCATTTCAGCGTAGGTAGTCACAATATCTGTTTGTGTTACAAGCCCAGCAAGTTGTTTTGTCCTATCTATCACCACCAATTGTTTGGATTGAGTTTTCTCAAAAACTTCTAATGCTCGCTCAATTGAAGCTGACCGGTCCAAGCTAATGGCTTCTTGCATGTGGTACTTGATAGGGTCGGTGAGCAGATCAGAAAAATTATTTGTTTGGTTAATCAAATACAGTAAATGACGTTCAGTTATAATGCCAAGTGGTTTTTGATCAGGGTCGGTAATGATTGAGCAAGAAAGGTTTTGCCCAGTTAATTTTTGTAAAACACTACCAATGCTAGTATTTGGTTCGACACAATCGACTCTATTAGTCATGATGTCGGAAAGAGCAAATGATTTCATATAGTTATATTTATTTTTTTAATTTGTTCCGGTCCATGATTTTAAAGTACCTAACTTCCTAATTAGGCAATCTGAGATAGCCGTTATCCTACCCTTAAGAATTTAAAAAACAAGAAGAAATTCAGTAAGTTACTGAAACTTTTATGGCGCAAATAAAAAAATAGTGTAATTACATACAGATAGAAGTGATATGGCTGATGTTTTATAAATATCAAGCAATGGGAAAATGATTGTAAAAAGGTATGACTTAAGAAATTGCGACATCTCATGTTTGAAGGTGTCGCTTTATTCAGATGAAAAGTTTAATCCTGTTGTTCCACTTCTGGTCGCCAGGCAAGATCAAGTTCACGTGCTGCTTTGACATCATCCAGCCTTTTAACTGGCATGGTGTACGGTGCCGAGGTGACTTGTTCTGGATTGTTTTGTGCCTCGGCTTTAATTTGGCTCATAGCCGCTATGAAACCATCCATATCATCTTTACTTTCAGTTTCAGTTGGTTCAATTAATAGGCACTCTGGAATTAACAAAGGAAAATATGTGGTGGGTGCATGGTAGCCAAGATCCAATAAACGTTTGGCAAAGTCCATAGCATTCACGCCCAAGTCTCTCGCTTCTCGTTTAAGAGTAAGAATGAATTCATGGGTGGCACGACGGTCTGGGAAGGCTAATTGGAACCCAGCTTCACCGAGTAGCTTGGCCATGTAATTTGCATTTAAAGTGGCATATTCCCCAACGCGCAATAATCCTTCTCGTCCCAATAGTCGAGCATAGATGTAAGCTCTAACCAAGATCGCAGCATTACCACCAAAGGCAGATAGTCGACCGATTGAATTGGGTAATTCACTTTCATCTTGGAAGTGGTAAAAATCGTTACCGTCTTTTTGAATTTTAATGACATGTGGGGTGGGCATAAATTCTTGTAGCCTAGGTCCAACGCCAATAGGTCCACTGCCTGGTCCACCACCGCCATGGGGAGTAGCAAATGTTTTGTGCAGATTCATATGCATTACATCAAATCCCATTTCACCCGGCTTAACCTTGCCTAGGATGGCGTTAAGATTTGCGCCATCATAGTAGAGCAGGCCGCCTGCATCATGGACAATGGTTTCAACCTCTTTAATCTGGCGCTCGAAAACACCAAGCGTTGATGGGTTTGTCATCATTATGCCAGCTGTATGTGGGCCAACGACTTCACGAAGTAATTCAAAATCTACATCGCCTTGTTCATTGGTTGGAACTTCACGCACAGTGTAACCACACATTGAAGCGGTTGCAGGATTGGTTCCATGCGCTGAGTTTGTAATTAGGATTTCACTTCGCTCAGTATCATTTCGCGACTCATGGTAGGCCTTGATCATCTTGATTCCGGCAAACTCACCCTGAGCTCCAGCCATGGGTGCCAGTGAAACTTCACCCATACCAGTAATGTCTTTAAGCATTTCTTGTAGCTCGTAAAGGCAGCTTAGAAATCCCTGACTACAGCTATCAGGCGCCAATGGATGTCGTCCTAACATGCCTGGCAGCATTGAGTACTTTTGTGCACCACGGGGATTGTATTTCATGGTGCATGAACCCAATGGGTAAAAGTGGGTGTCGATTGAAAAGTTTTTCTGCGACAGATTGGTATAGTGGCGAACGGCCTGCAGCTCTGAAACCTCTGGTAATGCTGGTGCAGTTTTACGGAGCATATCTTCGGGAATACTGCTTAAGTCTGCAGCCTCATACGGAGCCTGAGCTGTTGCTCTTCGACCGATCTTTGATTTTTCAAATATTAACATGGTCAATGCGCCTTATGCTTGTTCAGAAACAGAAAGGATCTGTTGCAAGGTTTGGTGATATTTCTGGATGTCACGCTCTGTGCGCATCTCAGTTGCACAAATCAATATCGCATCGCCAAGTTCTGGATAATGCTCATTGAGATTAAAGCCGCCCAGAATATTATTATCTGCAAGCGCCTGTAATACAGCCGCCGCATTCACTGGTAGTGAGATAACGGCCTCATGAAAACGGGCGCTGTTGAATACCAGTTCCACATCGTCAATCTGGGTTAGTAAATCAACCAATTTTTGCGTGTTTTTCATACTTGCAGAAGCAACACGCGTCAGACCTTCAGCACCCATCAAGGCCATATGTATGGTTGAGGCTGTGACAGCCAAGCCCTGGTTAGTGCAAATATTTGAGGTCGCCTTGGCGCGTCGAATATGTTGTTCTCTGGCTTGCAAGGTAAGGGTATAGCCGGTCTTACCATCAAGGTCGACAGTTTTACCTATGATCCGCCCAGGCATTTGGCGAATTAGCTTCTGTGTACAGGCCATATAACCATAATATGGGCCACCCGATGCCATAGGGACACCCAATGGTTGACCGTCTCCCACGGCTATATCAACGCCGTTCTCGCCCCATTCGCTGACAGGTTTTAATACACTTAATGAAAGTGGGTTAGCAACAGCAACCGCTAAACAATTGTTCGCATGAGCCCAATCAGTCATTACATCAACCGCTTCTAAATTACCAAAAAAGTTAGGGTGCTGAATGATTAACGCGGCATAGGTATCATCTTCATAGTCAGATAATATGGCCGGATCCATGATGCCAGACTGCTGGTTATAGGGCAGTTCTATTATTTCAATATTTTGCGATTCTACAATGGTGTGTACCACCTGACGGTAGCGGGGATGTATCGTTCCTGCGACCAATACTTTACGAGTCTTAGCTTTACGATTGCCACGTATGGCCATTAATACAGCTTCAGCTACGCCCGAGGCACCATCATATAAGGAGGCATTTGCCGCATATAAACCGGTTAAGTTGGCAATGTTCGATTGAAACTCATAAATGGTTTGTAGTGTTCCTTGACTCGCTTCAGCCTGATAAGGCGTATAGGCAGTCAGATACTCACCACGCATAGTGATATCCCATACTGCGGCTGGGATATGATGCTCATAGGCACCCGCACCAATGAAGCATAGGTTGTGATCGTCAAGCTGTGCACGCTCGCTCATCAATTGACCTAGTTCCATCTCAGACAGGGCCGTCGGCACCTGGTCTAACCCTTGGGCGCGAATTGCCTTTGGAATTTCATCAAAAAGATCATCAATACTTTCGATACCAATGGTATCAAGCATTTCCTTAATATCTTTTTCACTATGAGGTATATACGGCATGGTGTAGTCTCGTTATTTATCGAAAATATTATTCGTCTGCAATTAGCTCTGCGTACTCATCAGCTGTGAGCAATTCATCAAGATCCGCTTCATTAGCTAGATCGAGCTTGTATAGCCAGCCAGATTCATAAGGCTCTGAGTTAATATTCTCAGGTTCATCTGCTAATTCTTCATTTACTTCAATAATTTCACCAGAAACTGGTGCGTAGATATCAGAAGCCGCTTTGACAGATTCAACCACACCGGTTTCATCTTCAGTAGCCACGTTGTCACCTACTTCAGGTAGTTCAACATAAACCATATCGCCCAATAATTCTTGAGCGTGATCAGTAATTCCTACAATAGCTTTGCCATCATCGTCTATACGTACCCATTCATGCTCTTTGCTGTATTTTAATTCACTTGGAATATCACTCATCAGGATCCCCTTATTTTAGATGTTATATCCAGAGTTAGACTCTATTTAAAAAACTTGTTTACCATTACGCACAAAGGAGGCCTTTATTACGCGTACCGGAAGTTGTTTGTTTCGTACCTCTACCAAGGCACTGTCTGCAGTTGCTGTTGGTACTCGGGCCATTGCGATGCCTACTTTAAGCGTTGGTGAAAAACTACCGCTGGTAATTTCGCCTTCGCCGACACCAGGTATGATCACTTTCTGATGACTGCGTAAAACACCTTTGCCTTCCAGTACTAAACCAACCAGTTTGTTTTTCACCCCTGCGGCTTTTTCTGCTTCAATGGCACTGCGTCCAATGAAGTCTCTTTGTTCATCCTTTAGGTCGACTGTCCAGCCCATATTCGCTTCAAGTGGGCTTATCGATTCATCCATATCAGAACCATACAAATTCATTCCAGCTTCCAGTCTTAGAGTATCGCGACAACCTAGTCCACAAGGTGCTACCCCCTGTTCTAATAAGGCATTCCAATAGGCTTCAGCCGCGGAATCCGGAAGGGTAATTTCAAATCCATCCTCTCCGGTATATCCTGTCCGGGCGATAAACCAGCCATCAACATCAGCACAGAAAAACGGACCAAGCTCAGCAGATTTCTCTGCCATTGTGGTACTCATAGCTGCCATGGCTGCCTGTCTGGCTTCTGGACCTTGGACGGCGAGCGTAGTTAAGCCCTCACGGTGCACGAGACTGGCATCAAAATTTGCAATTTGTTTGTTCAGCCAAACCATGTCTTTTTCGTAGGTTGAAGCATTCACAACCATGCGATAGCTATTTTCACCGCGGTAGTAGGTAATTAAATCATCAATCACACCGCCTGTTTCATTGAGCATGCCACTATAAAGGGCCTTACCAGGAACAGCGAGTTTGTTAATGTCATTGGCGAGTAGGTGACGTAGAAATTCCTTTGCTTGAGGTCCTTCAATATCGACCGTAGTCATATGGGATACATCGAACATGCCAGCCTTTTGACGGACATGATGGTGTTCATCAATTTGAGAGCCATAATGCAGCGGCATATCCCAGCCACCAAAATCAACAATCTTGGCGTTAGAGTCCTGATGGATAGCGTATAAAGCAGTTTGTTTTGCCATTGTAAGACCTTCAATTGGTTAAATTATGAACGCTCATTAATTGGCGCGATTATACATGGCATTTGCGGTTCTTCAAACCTACAAATGAATTTATTTAAAGCTCTGGCAATTGCGCCTTTGCAAGCTTTGGTAAATCACCCACAAGCCCCATGGCTCGTTGAATAAGTTGCGACTTAATGAAGCTGTTTTGGTTAATAAGATTAACCCCAAAACCACGCGCAAAATTTAATATCTTTTGGTCGCCACTAAACAGTGTTTTAAGGCCCATCATTGCGTCTAGCATTAATTGATTTTCACTTCTACGCCAGCGTTCATATGGCCTAAGCACTTGCTCTTGAGAGAAATCTAAATTTTTAACAACGCCTGCTTCAATGGTCTGAGCTAATGAGCAGGCATCGAGCAATCCCAAATTTACCCCCTGACCAGCAAGCGGGTGAATGGTGTGAGCGGCGTCGCCCATCAGGGCAAGTCCATCCTGAACATAGCGATTTGCATGGCGACTTACCAATGGAAATGTGAGTCGGTCGCTTAATAGCGATAGTTCACCAAGCCCATCACCAAAGGCTAACTGTAATTGTTCGATAAATGATGCCTCGTCCAGTTGTTTTAACTGCTTTGCATGGGCGGCAGATGTTGACCAAACTATGGAGCACTGGTTTTTATCATACATGGGTAAAAAGGCCAGAGGACCAGTCTCTAAAAAAGCTTGTCTGGCACAATGTCCATGATCGTATTCGATACCTATATTCGCTACCAACGCGGTATGCTCATAGGGCTTTTCAACAATTGTTATCGGTTTCTGTTGGCGTAACCAAGAGTTGGCGCCATCAGCTGCCACTGCCAATTTCCCTTGGTAGGTTTCCCCATTGGTCAGTTGAACCTCAACAGCATCATCAAGCCAACGCGCTGAATGCATTTCGATCGGTGCAATCAGGGTGACATTTGGGCTGTTTTGCAAGGCTTGCCACAGAGCTAAGCGAATATGTGCATTGGGTATAATATGGCCCAGATCGGGTTCACCTAAATCCGCCGCATCAAAACTTAAATTAGCATTCCCCTGGGTATCCCAAACATCCATTTTAGCGTAAGCACAGGCATTTTGAGTTAGGGTGTCATTCCAGCAATCGAGTTGTTCTAGAATGTTCTGGCTGGCGCGACTAATGGCGCTGACTCTGAGTAATTCCGTTTTAGATGGGCTGTCACTGGGCGCTGAATAATCAAATACTGCAATCTTTAAATCGTTTTTTGACAGCGCCTTGGCAAGCGTCAGCCCGACCATGCCGCCGCCAATAATTAAAATGTCGAAATTCTTGGTCATGGTCTGGCATCTACCTCAATGGCTAAGCCGCGTGTAAGTCGTGATGCTTTGTGATTCATACCCATAGCAAAGCGAGTGAATTCATGCCGAGCTTCTGGTAGCAGACTCATTATTCCTAGCAATGTGTTGCGCGGAATACTAAGTATTGGCGATGGGTTGGAAAATAATCGAGCAAAGCTATCAGTCATGGTAACGATATGATTTCTATCGGGCGCTCGTAACTGTAGATAGTTATCGAGAACTTCTGGGTCGTCGACTGTTTTGTTATCAATACATGCCTGTCGCAATACATCCACAAGGTCGGCAACATCCCTTAGACCAAGATTAAATCCCTGGCCTGCAATGGGGTGTAAGCTTTGAGCGGCATTGCCAATAAAAACCACAGCCTGTTTATCGCTCTGGGTTTGCACCAAATTGAGCGGGTAACAATGTCGCTCACCGATGCGTGTAATCCTACCTAGGCGTTGGCCAAAGGCCTGTTGCAACTGCTCGGTAAATTCGTCTTCATCAGCATTAAGCATTTCATCAGCCTGTTCTGGTGGCAGCATCCAAACTAAAGAGATTCGATTATCAGAGAGCGGTAAAAGGGCCACTGGACCAATGTCGGTAAAGCGTTCAAAAGCCCAATGATTGTGCGGTTTTTGTGTTTGGATGGTGCTAATTAATGCTGATTGCTGGTAGGGCTTTTCAGTGGTGCCAATATTGAGCATGTCTCTTATGCTTGAACGATTGCCATCCGCTGCAACCACTAATCGGGCATTAATTTTGCGTTCTTTGTTGGTTTCAGAAATAGACAACTGATTAAGCCCATCAAGCTGGGTAATTTGGCTAACCTTGGCGGGACATAATGAGGTTAATTTTTCTGACTGTAATGCCTTATGCATTACTTTGCCAACGTCTTGCAGTTCAACCACATAGCCCATGGCCGGAATATTGACTTCTTTGGCTGAAAACTGACAGAGACCTGGACGCCCCTTATCCGATACATGAATATGCTCGATGGCTGTTGCTTTGGGTTTAATCTCATCCCAAAGATTGAGGCTGTGTAATATTTTAGCGGTGGCTCTAGAAAGAGCAATGGCTCGAGCATCAAAACCCGGAGCCTGATCTGAGGTGGGTTCGAAAGGTTCGATCAAAACAACACTTATAGGTAGGCGAGCCAAGGCTAATGCCAAGCTAGAACCAACCATACCACCACCAACGATTGCTACATCATATAGTTCAGTCGATGATTCAGTATTGCCTTTATCGGCCATTAATAGGCAGCCTCCATGAGTGCTTCAATTTCATCCGCGTCTTTAGGTACGTCAGCAGTCAAATTTTGATAGCCGTCTTTAGTAACTAAAATATCATCTTCTATTCGTACGCCGATGCCACGAAACTTTTTCACTACACTTTTGTCATTTTCAGAAAAATACAATGCAGGTTCTACGGTCATAACCATACCTGGCTCCAAGACTCTTGGTGCACCACCCACCTGATAGTCACCCACGTCATGTACATCGAGTCCCAACCAATGGCCGGTCTTATGCATATAATATGGTTTGTATGCTTCATTTTTTATCAGGGTGGCGAGACGGCCTTTGAGGATGCCCATTTCCATTAAGCCCTTAGTTAATACTTTAACCGCTGCTTCATGTGGCGCCGACCAGTTTGCACCGGGTTTAATGGTTTCGATTGCAGCAATTTGAGCCTTTAGTACCCAGTCATAAATAGTCCGCTGTATTGGGCTGAATTTACCGTTCACAGGCCAGGTTCTGCTAATGTCAGCGGCATAATATTCATATTCGCAACCAGCATCTACCAACAATAAATCACCATCTTTTAATTTATCGGTGTTTTCTACATAGTGAAGAATACAGGCATTTTCTCCGCTGGCTACAATGCTGTTATAGGCTGGAAAGCGAGCACCATTACGGGCGAACTCATGCTGAATTTCAGCCTCGATATTATATTCATAAACACCTGGTCGGGTTTTTTGCATGCCTCTCTTATGTGCTTCAGATGAGATTTTGCCAGCCTTTTTCATCAGGCTAATTTCAGAGCGACTCTTGTATAGCCTCAAATCATGTAAGTGATGGCGGATATCGATGATCTCGCCCTGTGGGTCAGTTCCTTTCATCTGTACTCTGAGCGTGTTTAGCCAGCCAAGCACCTGATCATCAAAGTCTTTATTTTCTCCAATGGCATAATAAATTCTAGAACGATTTTCTAACATGCCTGGAATAATTTCATCCATGTCTGCAATTGGGAATGCATCAGCGGCTTTAAAGTTTTTAACCACCCCTTCCTGACCCTGCCTTCGACCATGCCAAGTTTCTTTGACTGGATCGCGTTCACGATTAAATATGATGTAGTCGCCTTGCTTGCGACCAGGTATGAGTACTAAAACTGAATCCGGTTCATTAAACCCAGAAAGATAATGAAAATCGCTGTCTTGGCGAAATTGGAACTCAGTATCACGGCTGCGGGTCATTTCCTTTGCTGAAGGAATAATGGCAATGGTGTTCTTGCCCATGATGGACATGAGGCGTTTACGGCGGCGAGCAAATTCAGTTTGACTGATCATTCAATATCCTTAGTGTAGGGTCTCAGTAGGCTTTACTTGGGCGGCTTGAGTATAAAATATTAATAATGAGCTGACTTTAACATGCTCTATTAGTGAGAAAAGATCTTTTTCATCATCAAGTTCTTCTGAAATAGAATCGAGGTCAAGATGAGAGATTGCATCTAGATCCTCAAAGGCTTCCTTGGCATTTTCTTCAACGATGGCTCGAGGAGAACTTAATGATTGAAAGCCTAGATTAAAACCTTGGCACCAGTAGGTCAGCGCTTCGGCTCGTTCAATAATAAACTCATCATCAGTCGGCAATAACAATTCAAAGGCATCCTGTTCTCCGGCGAGTGCAGCGACAAGTTGTTTTTGTAGCTCAGTTAGTTGCTCATCCAAAGCTGCTAGTTGTGCGGGTTCATTGCTAATGAAAGCAAAAAGTTGTTGTTTCCAATCCTTGGCATCCAAGGGTAATCCAGCCGCATAAAGGCCCATGGCCATGCCTTGTAATTCTGCAGCAGTAATGCTGAGCTTCTGGCGCATTAGAAGCGCTTGAAGCGCGTTGTAATCAAGACGATTCTGAGTCATTGATAGTATTCCGTAATCCTGACAAGTTAGGGCAGTATTCTATCATTCTGAGGTGTAAATGGCATGGAAAATGTGTTCAGAATAAATATCCTCTTAGTCTGCTAGGACTCGTTATTTGAATCATTTGCATTCATCAACAGGACTAAGGAGTCGACATAGGTCTGTATACTGTTTATGCTTTCTTGCATAAACGACAAATAAGAAGAGTCATATTATGGAATTTTTAGTTCTAGTTGCGCTTGTTATACCCATCGGTTCTCTTCTAGGTGTCATTGCTTTTTTTAAAGTAAAACAGTTACGTTATGATGTCGATGCACTTAAAAGACAACTCGCTAGAAGCAAAGCATCTCAGAGTTTTACAACGTCACCTAAAGTCAAAACAACTGCTGTACCAGAGCGACCAAAGCCCTCAGAGGAATCGGCAACAGATGCTAAAAGCCCAGAATCTGATTGGCAGCAGCAAGAACAACCTAAGCAGCAGGAACAAGTTCCTGAAAAACCACAATCCGATTGGGACCAACCGGTACCATCAAAACAGCCAGCTTCTTTAAGCGCGAAAGAAGCAATTAAAAAGCCTAGTATTGATAACTTGGCAAACGATAATGTATCTCGTTGGATTGAGGCATTAAAAGCAAACTGGATGACCTGGTTAGGCGGTCTTAGTATTGCACTCTCTGGAATATTTCTTGCGCGTTATTCGATTGAACAAGGCCTAGTTGGACCGACAACCCGTATAACAATGGGCATCCTAATGGGGATTGCTTTGCATGTTGGTGCAGAATACCTACGTCGACGTACCGGAGAAGCAAATCAAATCTTTGCGATGTTAGCAGCGAGCGGAAGTGTCACGCTTTTTGCTACCTTATTGGCGGCCTTACATTATTATCAAATGTTTAGTGTCACCTTTGTTTTTATAGCGCTTTCGGTGGTGGCATTATTCACCGTCTGGTTGGCATTGATTTATGGGCCCTCTATTGCTGCAATAGGCATGATTGGCGCTTATATATTACCCATTATGGTCTCGAGCGGTGAGGGTCGAATTATAGTGGCTCTAACCTATAGCCTAATCATTAGCGCATCCATCTTACTGCTAATACGTTATGTCTACAGATATTGGCTGTTCTTAGGGGTAGTTGCTGGCGCCATGTTGTGGTGGTTTATCTCTCTCTTTAACTCCGATGCAGATTTATGGCGCGGTCTTTATTTAGCTGTTTTCGTCTACAGTATGATAGCCATCATAGATTTTAATTGGCTACTCAATAAGACTGAGAAAAACAATAAACAACCATCGGTTTTAAAAGCATTACTCAATTTCTCGACTGACTTGGACTATTTAAAGCTGATTGCGTTATTGCTCATTATCGTTGCCCAAGCTGTTTCATTATTAGCACTGTACCCAAGTATTCCTCCGATGATGACTTGGTTACCCTTGTCATTATTAATTTTGCATATCGCAAAACAAAATCGTCAGTTTACGGCATTGCCTTGGTTTGCATTTATCTCGCTAGCAAGTGCTCTTATCATCCCGTACTTCACTGATCGAGCCTATCATCGTATCAGTCTCGAAGCGGTTAGCCTCGAGGCTGTTTCTGATTTATTTATTATGCTTGCAACCCTAGCTGCCATATATATCGCCTATGCCGTGCGAAGTTTCTCAGGCAGTAATAATAAACATTGGTGGGCTTCCGTTGGCTGTTTAGCGCCTTTGATGAGTTTCACATTAAGCTATCTGTTATCGGGTAGTTTTGCTGAAGATCTTCAATGGAGTATGTATGCACTATTTGTCGCAGCAGGCTACATGTTCCTGGCGACCTATGCGGTAAAATCATGGCACAAGATTTGGGCGGTTTGGTTATTTATTGCGGCCCATTTCGCATACACATTTGCGGCCGTATTATTCGTTGAAGATGCGGGCTTAACCCTTGCCATAGCAATTCAAGTGATTTCAGTCGCATGGATCATTAAGCGCTTTAATGTTACTGAGCTTAACTGGCTAATAAAAGCCATCGTGGTGGTCACGGTTATTCGGTTATCTTTAAATCCATGGTTATTTGAATACCCCATCGAATCTCATTGGAGCCTTTTGACCTACGGTGGTTCAACACTAAGTTGTTTCATCGCAGGATTTCTGCTCAAAGATTTCGATAAAACCATCGCGCGCTGGTGCCATGTTGCCACCTTGCACTTATTCATTTTAACTGCATGGGTAGAACTGCGATACTTCCTTTATGATGGCAATATTTTCAAATCTGACTTTACCTTTACCGAAGCAGCAATCAACATTTCATTTTTCGGTATTATGTCAATGCTCTACCAGTATAAAAAGCACAACAGCCATTATTTGAGTAAGTTTTATGACTGGTATTCAAAGGCCTTGCTGATACTTTCCGGATTGAATTATTTAATTGTTTTAGGTAATACGCTTGAAAGCAACTACTGGGCCTGGAATGGCGTCGGAACGACACCAATATTTAATATATTGCTGCTCGCCTTCGGTATGCCCATGGTTATTTGCCTGTTGGGATACCTATTATTCAGTGAGCAGTTTCAACGCTATTTTAGATTTATAGCTGTAGCTGCTGGATTTGTATTTATCAATATCGAAATTAGACATATCTGGCAAGGCACGACTAATCTTCATACTGCGACCTCGGATGGTGAGTTATATACTTATTCAGCTGTTTGGCTTGTTACTTCCATTCTAGGTTTAGTACTTGCCAGTATGAAAAATAATGTACGGCTATATCAGGCAGGCATGGCTTTACTAGTACTGACAATAGTGAAGGTGTTCTTTATTGATATGTCTCAATTAGAAGGCGTCTATAGAATTCTGGTATTTATGGGATTAGGACTGAGCC
>Ga0316204_10002078_pt1 | contig 47801 bp, 44 predicted proteins | sample 6monrhotite_MG_2_FD_205661 | JGI IMG/M metagenome (GOLD analysis project Ga0316204, IMG submission 205661) | Microbial mat bacterial communities from mineral coupon in-situ incubated in ocean water Damariscotta River, Maine, United States -... | ecosystem: Environmental > Aquatic > Marine >... | reverse complement strand
AATTTGTCTCAATTAATTGTTATTTCCCAGTAGCCAATTTCTCGATCAGCAATCTATTTTCGCCTAGAAAAGTACACAAGTGTTATCACTGGTCAGACAAAAGTTAGCAAAATTCAGCCATTTTTGTAGAAATTATTGGACAGTCATATATTGAAGTTTGGCGAATTTTATAACACACTAGAAACCACTCAAAAAGGAGCGAAGCTATGACCATTTCACGCGAGCAACTCATCGATTTATCAGTCACACCGTATTATCACTGTATTAACCGCTGCGTCCGTCGGGCTTTTTTGTGCGGTGAAGATAAATTAACGGGGAAAGACTATGAAGGACGTAAACAATCCATCATTCAAAGGATGAAATATTTGACTGAGGCTTTTGGTATCGAGCTTTGTGCCTATGCCGTGATGAGCAACCACTATCATGTGGTTTTACATGTGAATGCTGAATTAATTGATAATTTATCTGAAAAAGAGGTCGCGGCTCGTTGGACAAAGGTTTATAAAAACATTATTGGGATAAAGTATGTTGAAGGCGGCTCTTTAGAAAAAAACGAACTTGAAGCGATTGATAATTATCTCCCCATCTGGCGAGAAAGGCTCAAGGACATCAGTTGGTATATGCGTGCTTTAAATGAAGGCATTGCCAGAGCCGCCAATAAAGAAGATGATTGCAAAGGACATTTTTGGGAAGGGCGATTTAAATCCCAAGCACTCACCGATGAAGCAGCACTTCTAGCTTGCATGGCATATGTGGATTTAAACCCTATCCGAGCCAAACTTGCTAAAACGCCAGAAGAGTCTAATCACACCTCTGTTCAAGAGCACATCATTGCTCACAAAAAAGCAAACAAACAAGCCTTAAACGAAAAACTAAAAAAAGTACTAGAAGAGCAGCCTCAAAACAAAAACAACATTCCCAAAAAACTCAAACCCTTCGCAGATCCAAACAAATCTAATGAAAACACACTGCCCATAGAAAGAGAGAGCTACTTAGCACTCGTCGAATACACCGGCAAAGTCATCCGAGCCGATAAACGAGGTAGTATTCCATCCCATTTACAACCCATTCTCATTCGATTGCAGATCAATCCCAACGAATGGTTACCAACTGTCAGTAAGTTTAAATACGCATTCGGAAAAGTGGTAGGAAACATCACCAAACTCGATCAATGGCGAGAAAATCAAACCGACAATACTCAAACCAAATGGCTCAAAGGTAATAAAAGTGCGAGACAGTTTTACTTATAGTTTCGAGCGAAGAAAGACTAAAACACCTTCCTCTTAATCCCCGTAGATGCCAATATCTTAGCCGCCAGTTCCTCAACCGATCTTGACGTCGTATTGATATGTTTAATTTTTAATCGGCGATACATCGATTCGACTTCTCTGACTTCGTACTGGCATTGTTTCAATGATGCGTAGCGCGAGTTGGCTTTTCGTTCAGTTCGAATATCATGTAGGCGGTTGGGGTTAATGGTTAACCCAAAGATTTTGTGTTTGAATTTTTTGAGATCGTCGGGTAGCGTCAGGTTTTCCATGTCGTCTTCAGTAAATGGGTAATTGGCAGTTTTTATGCCGAACTGCATCGCCATATACAGTGACGTCGGGGTTTTTCCGCAGCGAGATACACCAACTAAGATGACATCGGCTTTGTTGTAGTGGCGCATGGTGATCCCATCGTCATTATTAAGCGCAAAATTAACCGCTTCGATTCTGGAATCATAAGCGTCACTATTATCCAGAGAATGGGTTTTACCCACTCTAAAACTTGAAGATTGCTGTAACTCTTCTTCTAGCGGATCAATAAAAGTATGGAAAAAATCCAGAACTAAAGCCCCACTCGATTGTACTACTTGGCGGATCTCAGGAGTCACGATGGTGTCAAAAACGATTGGTCGGAATCCGGTTTTTTCTTGTGCTTTTTCAATGGTTTGGCGCGCTACTTCGGCTTTCTCTACCGAATCAACGAAAGGCAGTGTAGTTTGTGAAAACTCGGTTTCTTCGAACTGAGATAGTAGTGATTGACCGAACATTTCCGCCGTTATGCCTGTTCTGTCTGAAACAAAAAACACTTTGCGTTTCATATTTGCTCACCATGCTATAAAATACTCTAGTAGATTTAATCATGCTCAGGGTTGTCAAGCAACTCAAACTCAAATAAATTGCGAACTCAAATAAACTGGAGATAGCTGTGCAAGAAAATATCCTTTGGTATGACGGTTTAGGAATGGATGACGTTGAACGTGTCGGCGGTAAGAATGCCTCATTAGGCGAAATGATCAGTAATCTCAGCAACATGGGAGTGAGTGTGCCCAATGGTTTTGCGACTACTGCCGATGCATTTAGGGCTTTTATGTCTCAAAGTGGGTTGCATGACAAGATCCAGGTAGAACTTGATGCCCTCGATGTTGACGATGTGGACGAGCTGGCGGTTGTTGGCAAAAAAATTCGTCAATGGGTTATGGAAACACCGTTTCAATCGGAATTAGAGGATGCGATCCATGAAGCCTATTTAACCTTAAAAGGTGATGCCAATGATGAATTTGCGGTCGCGGTTCGTTCCTCAGCGACAGCAGAAGATTTGCCTGACGCTTCGTTTGCCGGTCAACAAGAAACATTTTTGAATGTACGAGGTTGGGATAATGTCAAACTCGCGTTAAAGGAAGTTTTTGCTTCATTATTTAACGATCGAGCGATCTCCTATCGAGTACACCAAGGTTTTGCACACAACGATGTGGCTTTGTCTGCCGGAATCCAAAAGATGATCCGCAGCGATATTGCTTCCAGCGGTGTGATGTTTACCATAGACACTGAATCTGGCTTTTCTGATATCGTATTTATAACGGGTGCTTATGGATTGGGAGAAACCGTGGTTCAAGGTGCGGTCAATCCCGATGAGTTTTATGTTCATAAACCAACTCTCGAAGCAGGAAAACATGCGATCGTGCGTAAGAATATAGGTGGTAAAGCCATAAAAATGATTTATACCAATGACACAGGACATGGCAAATCAGTTGAAACCATCGATGTAGACATGAAGGATCGCCAACAATACTGTATTAACAACGATGAAGTTCAAGAGTTAGCAAAACAAGCCTTGATTATTGAAAAACATTATCAACGCCCGATGGATATCGAATGGGCGAAAGATGGTGCCGATGGCAAAATTTATATTGTGCAAGCAAGACCGGAAACAGTGCGAAGCCGTGATGATGGTCGAACGATCGAGCGATACGTATTAGAAAACACCTCCAAAGTGGTTGCCAAAGGACGGGCAATAGGGCAAAAAATTGGCAAAGGTGCGGCGCGTTTAATTAACGATTTGTCTGAAATGTCGAAGGTAAAAGAAGGTGATGTATTAGTGACCGATATGACTGACCCTGATTGGGAGCCGATCATGAAGCGCGCTTCAGCGATCGTGACTAATCGAGGAGGCAGAACTTGCCATGCGGCTATTATCGCGCGCGAGTTGGGAATTCCAGCGGTGGTTGGATGTGGCAACGCGACGCAATTGATTCAGCCGGATCAGTACGTCACCGTTTCTTGTGCCGAGGGTGATACTGGAAATATTTATGACGGCTTATTAGATTTCAAAGTTAATCATAGCGAAATCGACAATATGCCAGATTTACCTTTCAAAATTATGATGAACGTCGGCAATCCTGATCGCGCTTTTGATTTTGCTCGATTGCCACATTACGGGATTGGACTTGCTCGGTTGGAGTTTATTATCAATCGCATGATCGGTGTTCATCCCAGAGCTTTGTTGGAGTTTGACCAGTTAGAAGACGAAGATCTAAAAGCAACTATTAGCGAGCATATGGCGGGTTATGCTGATCCGGTTTCTTTTTACGTAGACAAATTAGTAGAAGGGATCGCGACTTTGGCATCGGCTTTTTCACCGGAAAAAGTCATTGTTCGTATGTCTGATTTTAAATCAAACGAATATGCCAATTTGATTGGCGGTCATTTGTATGAGCCTGAAGAAGAAAATCCGATGTTAGGGTTTCGCGGCGCATCTCGTTATATTTCGGAAGAATTTAGAGCGTGTTTTGAACTTGAGTGTCAGGCGATTAAACAAGTTCGTGAGAATATGGGATTGGTGAATGTTGAAATTATGATCCCGTTTGTTCGTACCGTCGATGAAGCGGCACAAGTAATTCAGCTTTTGGAAGAAAACGATCTTAAACGAGGCGAAAATGGTTTAAGAGTGATCATGATGTGCGAATTACCTTCTAACGCTTTATCAGCCGATGAATTTTTAGAATATTTTGATGGATTTTCTATAGGGTCTAATGACTTGACTCAGTTAACCTTAGGGCTTGATCGAGATTCGGCTATTATTGCGCATTTATTTGACGAACGAAACCCTGCCATTAAAAAGCTTTTGAGCATGGCGATACAAGCTTGCCGAAAGGCGAACAAATATATCGGGATCTGTGGGCAAGGACCTTCTGATCACCCGGATCTTGCCATGTGGTTGATGGAAGAGGGGATCGATAGCGTGTCTCTTAATCCTGACAGCGTGCTTGAGACCTGGTTATTTTTGGCAGGGAAAGAGCAGCAATAATAATCAATTTTTATTAATGTAAAAAAACCTATCCCTAGCCCTCTCCTTAAGTGAGAGGGGGGATTGCAAAGGGGCAATATGGAAGTATGATTTTTCTTCGCCGTTGATGGTTATTTTTCAGTAACGCGAATATATACCCGACGATTAAGCGCCCGACCATTGGCTTTTCGGTTACTAGCGACAGGATTTTTTTCGCCGAAAGCTAGGGTTTTAAATCTTGCAGGATCAGCCCCTTCAATAGTGAGCTTTTTCTGTACTGATGTAATGCGCTTTTCTGACAGTTTGTGATTGTAACCGCGTGAGCCCTTACTATCTGTATAACCGTGAATAAAAACCACTTCTAAATTAGGATCATATCTAACATAAGCTGCGAGTGCTTCAAGCTTTTTGTGGTAAGTTTGTCTTAGTGAATGTTTGTCAAAATCGAAATGCAAAGTCATTTGATTGAGTTCGTTCAGTTTGTAAGGAACCAACGTCGTTAAACAATCTAAAAATTGATCGTAGGGTTGTTTAAAACCAACAGCTGACAGTGATACGCTGACTTTGTCTTGAATGGATTCAAAATCCTGATATCTAAAGGTCGGAAAGCGACCAACTTCAAGTTCATTCAATAATTTCCAACTGGCGGTATCACTCGTTTGGAAAATATCTTTTCCTTTCATTATTTCGACTTCGCCTAAATCTCTTGCTCTTTCCCTTGGAAGCCAAGAGGGTGATAAAGATCGGATGGACGCGACTCTCACCGCATTGACGGGTTGTCTTTTGTAACTCAGTTTAAATTTGAGTGATTGCTTGGTTCCAGCTTGTTTATTGAACGTTGCGTTACCGTAAAATGGAACCTGATGGCTGAGTTTGCATCCCAAAGGATTGCCGCTAAATTGCCAGTCAGATTCTCCTATTTCCGCTTCGTAGACTTTATAGTTTGCTTGCGTTGCAAAGCAGATAAAAAAGGTCAGACTAGCGATAGTACTGATGAGCTGTTTTATAAGGTGCATATTTTTCGTCCTGTGAATGCAATCAGTTATATTTCGTACAAAAATATCTTCCATCTTATCGGCGTAAAAAAACTCGACTTAAGCGCCAGGTCTAAAATCCGTGGAAAAAGCAATTAATCCCGCTAAGTAAGTGATAGAATTCGAATATTATGGTTAAGGCTACAAGGCACAATTTTAAAAATGAATATAATGAAACGCCGTTTCAGAGGGTTTTTCCCTGTAATTGTCGATGTCGAAACTGGAGGTTTTAATTCGCAAACTGACGCATTGCTAGAGATCGCGGCGGTTACGCTTAAATTTGATGAGCAAGGAAATTTACGTCCAGATAAGGAACTTCATTTTAATGTAGAGCCTTTTGAAGGTGCTAATATAGAGTCGGCGGCACTAGAATTCACAGGGATTGATCCGACCAATCCACTACGTTTTGCTGTTGCTGAATCGGAAGCTTTAAAGGAATTGTTTTCTGATATTCGCACCGCCCAAAAAGAGGCAGAATGTCAACGCTCGGTACTTGTTGGTCATAATGCAGCGTTTGATATTGGTTTTGTGCAAGCCGCTGCTGATCGTATTAACGCCAAGCGGAATCCGTTTCATCCTTTTACTAATTTTGATACTGCGACACTTTCGGGGTTGGCTCTTGGGCAAACTGTACTGGCAAAAGCTTGTGAAGCGGCAAAAATAAAATTCGATAGTAATGAGGCTCATTCTGCACTTTACGATGCGAAAAAAACGGCCGAGTTGTTTTGTTTTATCGTCAATCGCTGGAAGAAATTGGGTGGTTGGCCATTAGGAGATTAATTGGGCTAGTTCCGTATTTTGCTCTTATTCAATCTAACCTAATCCAATAATGGTACTTCAGTTATGTTACTCCGACTATGGCACTTTGGTTGTCATCGGATTTTCAGGATTTATTATCCATTCTTGAAGTGATCCCATATAGACTGCCACGTCAGTGTAACCTAGTCTATGCATTGTGAATGCGACTGAAGACGCGGCAATGCCTCCACCGCAATAGGTGATAGCCCGTTTGTTACGCTCACCTTTATGCATCATGTTCAGCTCGTCAAATGATTTGTAATGACCCGACTTATCAAGTAAATCGGAGGCTGGCATGTTGGTGGCACTAGGAATATGACCGGGTCGACCATACATCGTGAATTCACCTCGAAAGTGAGCATCGGGAAGCGCATCAATAATGCTGGTTTGGCTGTTGTTGATTGCAGCAAACACTTCATCGTGATTTGCGACTAACTCTGGTCGAAGAGCAATAGACAACTGTCCAAGGGAGCGAGAGGGCAATTCGGTTGATATTGGTCGACCTTCATTTTTCCATGCCTTCAGCCCTCCATCCAGTAAAGCTGCCTGGTCAAAACCAACCCAGCGTAACATCCACCACAGACGAGCGGCCCAAACAGGATTTTCGGCGCTGTATATAACTACACGAGAGTCGTTACTGACTCCAAGAGCGCCCATCGTTTTACGGAATTGTTCTGGTGTTGGCATAACGAAATCTAAAGAGCCATCACTTCCTGATAAATCTCCCATAAGGTCGGCAAATCCAGCCGATGGTATATGACCTGATTCGTAGCCAGAGCGACCATTGACGATGGTCACTTTTCCATTTTCATCCGACTTAACATAAACAGTACTGTCAAGTACTACAAGATTAGGGTCATCCAAATTTTTACTCAGCCATTCGGTACTAACAAGTAGATCCATTTTTGACGAATATACGCTTTTGGCGTTTGGTGGGATGGTTGTATTTGAGCAAGCAACGATGAAAGCGAGAAGTATAAATGAGAAAAAAAGCTTTAATTTACAGTGGAGTTTCATGACTTTATTCCTGTCGTATTAAAGAAATGATCTCTACTATAATTCAATCATTCAAAAAAGCAATATACGAGAAACAAGCTCTTACAGATTTGGCTTGTGGGCGGAGAAATAAGACGATTTACAATTATCTTGTAATTTTAAAAATGTTAAGCCGATAAAGACCGCCCATAATGTTTAACGACTTTTCTATCACCTTTGGCATCGTAAATATTATTATCAGGATCAAACCCTTTAATTAAATTAAAAGTCCGCTTAGTTGATGTAGCCACGAGGTTAATTAGCCTTCCATTAACTTCATTTTTGAAATTACATTGATCGACTAATCGCATCAACTCACTCCAGCCAGCTTGTAACTCCGGGCTATTCACACAGTATTTTCGCACTTGGTTTATTTTTGGTTGAATGACATTACCCTGGCTAATGATTGCTGGAATTTGTTGTTGATTGATTTGCTCAACCAAAGTGTTTTTTTCTTTAACTAATGACTCTAATTCGGTGAAATCTCTTTTTTCGAGTGCGCTTTGTTCACAATTTAAAATATCGTGTAATGTTTGATATTGCTCAGTCCATTGATTTAATAATGTTTGGTAGATTTGAACTTCTTTCATGATTTTCTCCGTATTGCAGCTTTAATTGTTTCGGTTTGAGCAAGCTTTATTTTAAAAATGATAAGCAATTGAACCTAATAGCGACCATAACCTGATTCAAAATCTAACATTTTATTCGCGACTTGCTGATATTTTATTTGATATTTTCCGTTTGAAAGTTTTTCTTTTACCGGTGAAACTCTATCAGGGTCGATCACTGGTGCCGCTTTCATTTGTTCTATCAGTTTGCTAATTTGTCCTGCCTGCCTGGTGATATTGACTGAATCAGGATCAGACGAGCCAAGAGATGATTTTGCATCCTTGGTTCGTTTTTTCTCTGATTTTTGAGTTTTGCCCAAGAGTGCTTTGCTTTGTCCCGGGATCAAACTTCGAATATCTAAAACCATCAGTATTTATGCCTGTCAATTCATTGTGTCGCAATAAGAGGAACTTCTAATTGATTCCTACCTATTACTCTAGCAGTGAATGAGCGATTCGATTGTGAATTTCTGATTGTTGTATTGCTACCCATAGCGGCGTCGGCTAATGCGATCCCTTTTAAGTTAATATTAAAAAACTGATTTTTTGCTGTGATTTCCACTTGGTCACCTCTACAAACCATACATATACTGTCGTCAGAAATAATAGTTCCGGCTCTTAAATAACGCTTAGCGCTGGTATTGATCACTTGCGTCTTGTCAAGTATTGGTTGTTTTCTTAGCGTCGATATATTGACTCTTTTAATTTCGATATCCTGTTCGGTTATGATGGATTTTTTTTCAAGAACATTTTTTGCGACAACCACATCGGCGTATTCAAACACCGTTGCGGATACAAAAACTTTCCATAAAACAGGCTGAGCGCAGCTCACTCCGACTGTTATCTTACCTCTTTGTTTTGCGCTTTGAGGAAGAAGAGCTTGTAACTTATTTTCACAATGACGCAACCGTAATCGAGGATCCAAATCGCCAATTTTGATCACTATAGAAAGGTTATCGGCAGCATTTGTAATTTCTTCGAGGAATATTTTTGCCGCCATGCGAATATTTTCAGCGCTTTCGAAAAGTGGCTGTTGTTTAGCTATGGCGGAAGTATTCAGCCAACAAAGCCAAAATACCGTGGTTGAACACCTTAATACGCTAATAAAGCTGTTTTTCTTAAGTATCGTTGAAAAAAATATCATCTTTATCCTATTGTTTCGTTGATTTTAACTATACTGATTACGTGGTAGCCGATTTATAGATATTGAATTATCTTGTCAATCACCGTGAATTTGTAATCAACGCTTCGGTGACATATGCAGTAACTAAAGCAATAATTATGCCATTAAAACCATTAAAAGTAATATGATGAAAAGAGGAAAACTCCATGTCCAGTATTCTCGACTCAGTAAACCAGCGGACGCAAATGGTTGGACAAAACCGCTTGGAACTGTTGATGTTTCGTTTAACCGGCAAACAACTCTATGGCATTAATGTTTTTAAAGTTAGAGAAGTGATCCAATGTCCGCCGTTAACGAAGTTGCCAGGGAGTCACCACGTTGTTAGAGGGGTTGCTCAAATCCGGGGAAAAGCGATTTCCGTGATTGATTTAAGTATGGCAGTTGGCGGATCATCCGTTGGTGATGTTGAAAAATCATTTGTGGTCATCGCAGAGTATAATCGCAAAGTTCAAGGCTTTTTGGTAAAGGCTGTTGAGCGAATTGTTAATATGAACTGGAGTGATATTCATCCACCACCAAGTGGTTCTGGACGTTCACATTATTTGACTGCAGTGACTAGTATTGATGATCAACTAGTGGAAATCATTGATGTTGAAAAAATTCTATCAGAAATCACTCCTAATAATGCAAGCGTCAGTCAAGAAATCGTTGATGAAAATATCGGAAAAGCCCCCAAAGACAAGTTTGTTTTAATAGCCGATGATTCTTCGGTTGCTCGTAGTCAGATAAAACGTACAGTCGAACAGCTTGGTTTCAAAACCAAAATATTCAAAGATGGCAGAGAATGTTTTAATTTTCTGGAAGATTTAGTACATGATGGCACACCGCTTGAAGACGAAGTGGTGATGCTAATTTCGGACATTGAAATGCCTGAAATGGATGGTTATACCTTAACTGCTGAAATACGAAACAACAATGAATTGTCTCATTTATGGGTAATGCTGCATACTTCATTGAGTGGTGTTTTCAATGAAGCGATGGTTGAAAAAGTTGGCGCTAATGATTTCATACCTAAATTTAATCCAGATGAATTAGCGAGAGCTGTGCAAAGACGTATCGATTTGGAAGATTAACATTCTCAAATTACTACATGAAGGTTAATTGTTGATAGTTAACCGTTTCTTTATTGTTTTGTAACTGGAAAAGTACTAATCAATGGAAATTTCTCCCACCGATTATAATAATTTTCGTGAGATCTTAGAACGGCAAAGCGGCATCTTACTGGGCGATAATAAACAGTATTTGGTTACTAGTCGGTTATCATGCTTTGTAAAAGAAAATCGAATGTCTTCGTTCTCAGAATTGCTTCAAGAGATGGCTCGACCAACTGGTCGACAACTTTTGCAGAGCGTGGTCGATCAAATGACGACCAATGAAACACTATGGTTTCGTGACAGTTATCCTTTCGAGTATATGAAAAAAAAATTGATACCGGAACTTAAAAAGCAACCGGATTTTCGCATTTGGTGCGCAGCTTGCTCTTCAGGACAGGAACCTTATTCATTGGCAATGCTACTGGATGAAATGTCTGTAAGCTCACGCTCGGAAATTATCGCAACAGACTTGTCATCTAAAATGTTAGATAAAGCCAACAAAGGGCTTTATCAGGAAATGGAGCTTAAACGCGGTTTACCTCAAGACCGATTGAAACGATATTTTTCTCATGTGGGCAAAGAGCTCTGGCAAGTTAATCCGTTACTCAAAAACAATGTACGGTTTCAATCACTTAATTTATTAAGCTTACCTTACAATCTCAGAAGTTTAGATATTATATTTTGTAGAAACGTGCTCATTTATTTTTCTCAAGAAAATAAAACTCGAGTGTTAAATGGTTTGATCGATAGTTTAAAACCCGGCGGTTATTTATTTCTGGGTGCGTCAGAGTCTTTAACACGTGACAGTATACCAATGGAAATGGTTCGTTGTAATCCAGGATTAGTCTACCGGAAACAATCATAACTGCCGCTTTAGCGGTGGAGGTTTGCCGCAATAAAATTAATGCGATAATTTGTTAAATCTAATGGCTCCAATTAATTCCTTTGTCCCCAATACCTTACAAATGTTTTCCCAGTTGGCACACGCCTTGCAATATTTCCTGATAATTTAATTGATTGAACATGGTCGTTTTGTTATGAACTAATAACAACCAATTTAATCATTAGGACATTAGGACATTAGGATATTAGGCGATGGCAATTAGTTTCGATAAAGCATTTGGTATTCATGAGTCAGCACTAAATTTAAAAGCTCAGCGCGCTGAGATTTTGGCAAATAACTTAGCTAATGCCGACACGCCAAACTTTAAAGCAAGAGATATTGATTTTGATAAAGCTTTTAAAGCGGCCGTTAATAATCAGCATGCAGGTCTAAGGCGAACTCATGCTAACCACATAGATAGTCAAATTGGAACAGAAATTCCTGGGTTATCTTATCGTATTCCATTACAACCGGATACTGGAGATGGTAATTCGGTCGAAGCGCAAGTCGAGCAAACGAAATTTGCTGAAAACGCTATGCAATACCAAGCTAGTTTGACTTTTTTGAGCAGTCGAATTAAAGGTCTATTAAGGGCGATCAAAGGTGAATAGTTTTACCGGCTACGATAAAAACAGTAGGAGATTGAGATGAGTTTATACAATATTTTTGATGTAAGTGGTTCTGCAATGTCCGCCCAAACAGTTCGGTTAAATACGATCGCCAGTAATATCGCCAACGCTGACAGTATAGCTAGTAGCACGGGAGAAGTTTATAAAGCGAGACATCCGGTTTTTTCCACCATTATGAATAATTCTCTCAGCGAGCAACGCTCTGGTATGAGTGGCGGAGTTAGAGTCAGCGGAATTATTGAGAGTCAAGCTGATGCCGTCGCACGATATCAACCTGAAAACCCAATGGCGGATGAAAAGGGTTATGTCTATTCACCTAACATTAGTTTGGTTGAAGAAATGGCAAATATGATTTCAGCGTCTCGCTCTTATCAATCAAATGTACAAGTTGCCAATATGACTAAAAATTTACTTTCACGAACGCTTTCATTAGGTCAGTAATCAGATAGTTTTTTTATTTTTCAACAATTAATTTTAACGAGAAAACATCATGCCAATAGTTAATAATCCAACAGAAAATATATTTACAGATATAGGGATTAATGCGCCTCGCACTGTCGATAATAGTGCTAGAAAAGAGCTTGGACAGTCTGATTTCTTGGCGCTATTAACCACACAATTGGCTCACCAAGATCCTTTATCACCAACTGATAGCAAAGAGTTTATTAGTCAAATGTCACAGTTTGCGAGTGTCGATAGTTTGCAAAGTTTGGTGACTAAATTTGATGATTTGTCTGGCTCGCTAACATCTAATCAAGCGTTGCAAGCGTCTTCACTAGTTGGACGTAATGTTTTAATTCCGTCGTCCGTTGGTCATGTTGCTGACGAAGCTGGTTTATCAGGACAGCTAAATTTACCGGCGCATGTCAACAATTTGAGATTCGAAATTAGGGATGCCGCCGGGCAATTAGTTAGGAGAATTGACGTAGGTGATCGAGAAGCTGGCGATATTGAATTTTATTGGGATGGGCGAAACGAAGCGGGAGACTTCCTAGGAGAAGGTCAGTATGAGGTCGCTGCGTTTGGAGTGGTTAATGGTGAAACTGAACAGATCCCAACCTCAATTCGCGCCCAAGTTCAGAGCGTTAATTTAGGCGGCGCGAGTGGTGGAATATTTTTGAACCTGACTGGTTTAGGACAAATTAATTTTAATGATGTTAAAGAAGTCGGCTAGTCGGTTTTTAAATAACTAATTCATAAAATAAACGATTTATAGAAAAAACAATAGGAGAGTAGTTATGTCTTTTAATACCGCACTAAGTGGTTTAAACGCAGCCCAAGCAGAATTGAATGTTACCAGTAATAATATTGCTAATGTTGGAACTACGGGCTTTAAAGGATCAAGAGCAGAGTTTGCTGATATTTTTGCAACCTCGTCTTTTGGTAGTTCAAATACAGCGATAGGTAACGGTACTTTGCTTGCGAATGTTGCTCAGCAATTTGGTCAGGGTAATTTAGAATTCACCTCGAATACGCTAGATCTAGCAGTGTCCGGGGAAGGTTTTTTTATTCTTTCTCCAAGTGAAAATAATGCCAATAATTTGTTTACCCGAAATGGCGAATTTGGTGTCGATAACAATGGATTTGTGGTTAATAATGCAGGGGCAAGACTTCAAGTATTTCCGGTGAATTCTGATGGAACCGTGACGGCAACCAGTATTTCAAGTACGATTCCTTTGCAATTACCACAAACGGCTGGTGTACCGACATCAACGAGTTTGGTGGATATCGGCGTTAACTTACCAGCTAACGCTGGGGTATTAGATCCTAATTTATTTAATCCTTTACAGCCCTCAACTTTCACACAGTCTACTTCGTTAACTGTTTTTGATTCACTTGGTGAGAGTCATGTGGTGACGGCATATTATATTAAAACCGGCGCAAACACTTGGGGAAGTTATTACAACTCTACTGATGATAGCGGAGCAACTCTACCGCTCGATATTGCCGGAGGTTCTGCTGGTGCTGGCGGTCAACTATACAGCACAATGAACTTTAATAACTCAGGTGTTTTTACAAGTAGCGCTCCAGATCCTATTGTGACAACAGCTATTGATTATGGTAATGGCTCAAGCGCAGCGGGCACTCTTACATTCAATTACGGGGGAAATGGAACAACACAATTTTCTTCACCATTTACCGTAAATGTTTTGGAACAAAATGGATTCCCTATTGGACGACTAACAGGTGTCGAAATTTCAGAAAATGGTGTAGTACGTGCAAATTTCAGTAATGGTCAATCAACAGCGCTTGGAAAAATTGCCCTGGCAAGATTTCAAAATGCTCAAGGTCTAGCGCAAAAAGGTAATAACTCTTGGGAGGACACAACAGCTTCCGGTACGCCATTAGTGGGTGAAGCTGTGACCTCAAGTTTTGGTCAGATCCGTTCTGGCGCAATTGAAGTATCTAATGTTGATTTAACTGCGGAGCTTGTAAATTTAATTGCTGCCCAACGAAATTTCCAAGCGAATGCAAAATCAATAGAAACAGAAAACACGGTCACTCAAGCTATCATCAATATCAGATAAAACGCCAATCATACTTCTCTTTATTCCACGGGAATATATTGATGAAATTAACATTAGTTTAAGCTGGAATTTTCATGGATAAATTACTCTACATAGCAATGACCGGCGCACGCGAATCCGGTTTTGCGCAAGCAAAAACCGCGCATAATCTTGCCAATGCGTCGACCACTGCATTTAAAGCTGACCTCGCACAGTTTAGGTCAATGCCTGTTTATGGTGAAGGTTTGCCTAGCCGAGTTTTCGCGTTAAGTGAAAGGCCGGGGCATCGTTTTGACGACGGAGGTTCAGTTTCAACAGGTCGTGATTTAGATATTTCCGTCAATGGTGCAGGCTGGTTAGTGACTCAAAGTGAAGATGGTGACGAGTTATTAACCCGCCGAGGTGATTTAAAAATTGATAGTAACGGTACCTTAACTAATGGTGTTGGCAAGCAAATTTTAGGAGATGGTGGCCCTATTTCAATTCCCCCTTATGAAAAATTAGATATTGCTTCAGATGGAACCATTACTATCCGCCCAGTAGGAGCACAGCCAAATGAAACGGCAATAGTTGACCGGATCAAATTAGTTAATCCCGATCCAAAAACGCTTTTTAAGGACGACAAGGGTTTATTTAAAAGTAGTGAAACAGATATATTTGAGAACGATGTTTCAGTAACTGTACGAACTGGGGCGTTAGAAGGTAGTAACGTCAAGGTGGTCGAAGAATTGAGCAATATGATTCAACTATCTAGGCAGTATGAAGTTCAAGTTAAACTAATGGCGTCGGTTGAAGAGCGTGGGCAATCATTGGATCGTTTATTGCAGCCATAAAAGTCAGAAGAAAATTTAACCACAGAGGCACAGAGAACACAGAACGACTCAAATCACTTTATTTAATCTGTGACCTCTGTGCCTCTGTGGTAAAAATCTATTTAAGTTTTTAATAAAGTATTCGAGGTAAAGACCATGCATCCAGCTTTATGGATTTCAAAAACCGGTTTAGAAGCCCAAACAACTAATCTAGCGGTTATTTCAAATAATTTAGCTAATGCGGGTACTATCGGTTTTAAACGCGATCGAGTTATTTTTGAAGATCTGTTTTATCAAAATCTTCGCCAGGCGGGAAGTCAATCTTCACAAGATACTCAGTTACCATCCGGCTTGCAAGTCGGAACGGGTGTCAAGGTGGTTGCAACTCAAAAACAACACATACAAGGTGGTTTTCAAACATCGTCTTCTCAATTAGATATGGCAGTTAAAGGCAATGGCTTTTTTCAAATCCAACAGCCCGATGGTTCAATCGGATATACTCGAGCAGGAAATTTCTCGACGGATGAAGCAGGACAGATTGTTACCTCAGGCAGCGGTTATCCTTTAGATCCTGCGATCACTATTCCGCCCAATACCACAAGTTTAGATATTGCAATCGACGGAACGGTTACGGTACAGGAACAAGGTTCAGCTGCAGCCACTAATATCGGAAATATTACGTTGGCAACTTTCGTCAATCCGGCTGGTTTGCAATCAATCGGTGGAAATTTATTCTTAGAAACCGGAAGTAGCGGAACGCCTGTAATAGGTACGCCTGGACTAGATGGTGTCGGTGAATTGCTGGGTGGTCAACTTGAAACTTCGAATGTTTCAAGTGTTGAGGAATTGGTTTCACTCATTGAAACTCAACGAACTTATGAAACCAATGCTAAAGTGCTTGCTGCAGTCGATCAAATGCTACAGTTCATTAATCAAACGTTATAAACGTTATTTTTTAAGGGATATATGAATGTTAGTTCGAATTTTAGTTTTGATCCCGGTGTTTTTACTTTCTGCTTGTACGATGGTTTATCATAACGAGATACAAGACGATCCTAACTGGGCTCCGAGTTATCCAGAAGGTGAGAGCACTATGAATAATAGTTCCGGATCTATTTATAACGTTGCTACCGCTAGAATGTTATTTCAAGATAAAAAGGCGCTAAGAATTGGCGACATCATTACGGTTGTATTATCTGAAAATACTAGCGCTACAAAAAATGCAGACACGGAACTATCTAAAGATACCAGCGTCAGTACCACTGCACCAACTCTCTTGGGTAATTCTCCAAAACTAGGGGCAGGTACAACGGATTTAGGTATTTCATTAACCAGCGCAAATGCATTTAAAGCCGAAACAGATTCTAAACAAAGCAACTTATTGCAAGGGACGATTAGTGTAACCGTTCAAAAAGTTTTCGCTAATGGAAATTTATTGATCAAAGGTGAAAAATGGATATCACTTAATCAAGGTAGTGAGTTTATCAGAGTGTCGGGTTTGATCCGACCGGAAGATATTAATAAAGATAATCAGGTGGTATCAACTAAAGTGGCTAACGCAAGAATTTATTATGGCGGCACAGGTCCTTTAGCTGAGGCGAATGAAGAAGGTTGGCTCGGTCGTTTTTTTAATTCCGGATGGTGGCCATTTTAAGAATGCCAAAATGTGGACTTAATCTCGAATTAAATCAAGGTCAAAAAAATGAAACAAAAATTAATTAGATATGCTGTGGTGATATTGCTCTCAAGCGTCGTGAGTTATCCAGTCTTGTCTGAAAGAATAAAAGATATTACCAGTATTCAAGGAGTAAGAGAAAATCAATTGATCGGTTATGGTCTAGTGGTAGGACTCGACGGTACCGGTGAAAAAACGAAATATACCGAACAAACTTTTAGAACCATGTTGGGACGTTTCGGGATAAATGTCCCCGCTGGTGGTCAGTTAAAACTAAAAAATACTGCAGCAGTCGCTATTCACGCGACGCTGCCTATTTTTGCTAAAACAGGACAACTGATTGATGTTACGGTGAGTAGTTTAGGCGAAGCTAAAAGTTTACGCGGTGGAACATTATTAATGACACCGTTAAAAGGTGTTAATGGCGAGGTTTTTGCAATCGCGCAAGGCAACTTAGTTGTCGGCGGGTTTGGAGCTCAGGGAGGGGACGGTTCATCTATAACGGTTAATGTTCCGACAGTCGGTCGAATTCCCAACGGAGCGTCAGTGGAGCGAACTGTTGCGACTAATTTTATGGATAATGAATACATTGTTTTCAATTTAAACCAACCTGATTTCACAACGGCCATTCGACTGGCAAAACAGATTAACCAATTAGTCGGTTCACAAACAGCAAGACCTATTGATGCAACTAGTATTAAAGTATCAGCGCCTAGAGATATCGCTCAAAGAATCAACTACCTTTCAGTTTTAGAAAATATTCAAGTAAGACCAGCTGAAATGGCTGCAAAAATCGTGGTTAACTCTCGCACCGGAACCATTATTATCGGAAAAAATATTCAGCTAAAAGAAGCTGCGATTGCGCACGGCAGTCTGATTATTAGGATCAAAGAAAATCAGGATATCAGTCAGCCTGCTCCATTTTCTGAGCAAGGGACAACAGTTGCGACGCTCGATAGTCAAATCGAAATTTCTCAAGAAAATAACCGGATGTTTCATTTTCAACCAGGTGCTACTTTGCAGCAGTTAGTGCAAGCGGTCAATGCGGTTGGTGCAGCGCCTGGTGATGTGATGGCAATTCTGGAAGCGTTAAAAATAGCGGGAGCGATTAGCGGTGAGTTGGTGATCATTTAGTTATGGATTTTACCGAATCAAATCAATTAAGCACCCCTAGCATATTTTCGGATATTAAGTCGCTTAATCGGATAAGAATTCAAGCCACCACAGATAGCAAAGCTGCTATCAAGGAAGCCGCAAAAGAGTTTGAAGCTTTTTTTATGAATATGATGCTGAAATCAATGCGCCAGGCAAATGAGGGTCTCGGAAACGATTCTCTTTTCAGTAGTCCACAAGAAAAAATGTTTATCGGTATGTTGGATGAGCAGATGTCTGTCGAGTTTTCTCAAAAGGGTAACCTTGGCATCGCGGACTTAATGACAAGAAGCTTGTTGGGGGAGAATGTTCCACTAAAAAGTAATGTGGCATCCGGTCAAAAAATGACATCTAAAGTGGATACGATTTTAGAACCCGTGAAAGATATGCCGGCTGCAGTAAGTGGAGCTGAAGTTATCTCTGAAACTAAACAACTAAAGTCTAATTCTGTTGATATTTCTATAAATCCGCCTGTATTGAATCAGCTACTCACAGAAAATCAAAAAACAAAATTCGGAGCGGCTAATTATCAAACAAATGCACCAATAATGGTAAAAGCCGATGAGCCGGTGCAAAGCTCTAAAAAACCATTGTTTAACAGTTCAGCGGAATTTGTTCAACAGCTGCTACCAATGGCTACAAAGGTAGCTAAAAAAATTGGAGTTGATCCTAAGCTGCTGTTAGCACAAGCTGCGTTGGAAACAGGCTGGGGAAAATACATTATGCACGATGATAAGGGACAGCCAAGCAATAATTTATTTGGAATAAAAAGTGGAACATCATGGAAAGGATCGTCTGCAAAAGTAGATACGCTGGAAGTCGATAAAGGAACCTTCGTAAAGGTTAAAGATGATTTCAGAATGTATGATGATTTTGAAAAAAGCTTTTCAGATTATGTTAAATTTTTACAAACCAATCCGCGTTATGAATCGGCGCTTAACGTGGTGAAAGATGCAAAACAGTTCGTAGAATCATTGCAGTCGGCGGGATATGCAACTGATCCAAATTATGCAAAAAAAATATTACAAATTTTTAATACGGACATCGATAAACATCATTCAAATATAGCCGAATAAAGGTCGAATAAATATCAAAGTAATTTGCATCAAAAAATGTATAGAGTCATTCATTTGAGGACAAGAACATGCCAGTTAGTATTTTTGGAATAAGTGTCTCCGGATTGCTTGCTAACCAAGCGGCACTGAGCACGACCTCGCACAATATAGCCAATGCAAACACTGAAGGTTATAGTCGCCAACGGGCTTCGCAAACACAAAGATTACCCGAATTTATTGGTGGAAATTATTTTGGTTCCGGTGTTGAAATTGGTGACGTAAAAAGAATTTTTGAACAAACACACCAATTAGAGCTGCAATCGGCAACATCCAGCTTCACACAATTGGAAACTTATCTTGCACAAGCAAATAGAGTTGATGGTTTGTTAGCGGATAGTAAAAATGGACTAAATAGTGCAGTACAAAGTTTTTTTTCATCATTGCAAGGGGTTGTTAACGACCCCGCATCGATTGCCGCAAGACAGGTTTTTTTTGGAAACGCTGAAGGTTTAGTTTCACGTTTTGATTCTATACATTCGCAACTTGAAGCACAGATTACTCAAGTTAATTCGAGCGTCGATTCAGTTGCTCAAGAAGTCACTACACTTGGTCAGTCAATTGCCAGTTTAAACAATCAGATAGCAGGAGCGTCAGGTGGTGCTGCTCCAGACCTGCTCGATAAAAGAGATCTGGCAATAACTCGGCTGAGCGAGCTTGTATCGGTCCAAACTACACAACAATCTAATGGTAGTTTGAATGTTTTTATCGGGAGTGGTCAATCATTAGTCGTTGGTTCTTTGTTTAACAGTCTAGTGGCTGCAGTAGATGAACAAAATCCAAGAACTATGAGTTTGAGTTTAGTTTCGGGTACTTCGTCGATTGACATCACCAAAAATGTTAAGGGTGGTCAACTCGGAGGTTTGTTAACGGTAGTCCAGGATATCATTGAACCTTCATTTAACACGCTGGGTCGAGTCGCCGTTTCTATTGCCGATACTTTCAATCGACAAAGTAGTTTAGGAATGGATCTTAATAATAATTTGGGAGGTAATTTATTTACCGATATCAACGATCCAACAATTGCTGCTGCAAGGATCTCTGCGAATACTAATAACACTGGGAATGTTAGTTTAAGTTTAAGCATCGACAATCCTTCTTTGTTAACGGATACCGATTACACTTTGTTTTTGCAAGGCGGAAATTATCAACTGGTCGACCAAAACACTAATACCACTATCGCGACTTTTGCGCCACCAGCGATATCACCGGACACCGTTCAGCTCGCCGCACAAGGGATCAGTATTAATTTCTTATCTGGCGCAGCGGCGAATGGCGATTCATTTGATATTCAACCGATTAGAAATTTCTCTCGAGATTTCAGTGTGCAAATTACTACGGCTGAACAAATTGCCGCAGCTGCTCCAATTAGAGGTGAGCTTGCGCAATCCAATATTGGGTCTGGCTCGATAAGCAACATCAGTGTGACTGATACAACGACAGCACAATTTACTACTACACCAAATAATCTAGCTCCACCAATTCGTATTCAATTTGATGCTACGGCGGGCGAATTTTCATTGTTTGATATGACGACAGGGACACCTGTTTTGTTAGCTGGGGGGATCTCGGGATTTGTCGCTAATCGAGATAACAATATACTGGCTTTGGCTGGCGCACCGTATGACTCGTATGGCTATGATATTGGTATTAATGGCGATCCTCAATCAGGTGATAGTTTCAACATTAGTTATAATAATAACGGTAGCGGAAATAATAAAAACGCAGCCATATTAGCTGAACTGCAACAGCAAACAGTGTTAGATAATGGTAACTCCAGTTTTCAGCAAGCCTTTGCTCGGATTATCGGGCGTGTTGGCGTTAACACTCAGTCAGCGCAAATTCAACGAGATGCTGCTGAAAGTATTTTATTTCAAACCAAAGAGCGCAGAGATAGCTTGTCTGGAGTCAATCTAGATGAAGAAGCTGCCAATCTTCTTAAATTTCAGCAGGCGTACGAAGCTTCTGCACAGGTTATTAATGTCGCGCGAACATTGTTTCAAACCGTTTTAGATTCTGTAAGATAAAAGTGGAGATGGTTGGTTTTAGGCCAATGATTTTAGATTAATAATATGAGAATTTCATCATCACAAATAACCAGTGCTGGCATCCGGCAGATGTTATTACGTCAAGCGGAAGTGCAGCACACTCAACTGCAGTTATCCACTCAGTTGCGAGTGTTAACGCCATCGGATGATCCTGTGGCTGCGACAGCTATCAGCGCACTTGAAAATGAAATTGCCCAACTGGAACAGTTCAACGTAAACGCCGATGCGGCAACTGCAAGTAACGAATTAGAAGAAGGCGTTTTGTCGAGTGTAACGGATATTCTTTTTAGAGTGAGAGAGTTAACTGTTGAGCTTGGTAATGGTACTTTTGGGCAAGACGAATTTAATAGCATAGGGGTGGAATTACAGGAACGACTAAAAGAGTTGGTTGGACTAGCTAATACGCAAAATGCCAACGGCGATTATCTTTTTAGTGGAAGTAAAGTGAAGACTCAAAGTTTCACCACCAATGTCGATGGAAATATTACTTATAACGGCGATCAAAATCAAAGATTGTTGCGAATAAGCAGCGGAGTGGTCGAACCGATATCTGATTCAGGCTTTGATGTTTTTGCGAACACTAAAAATGGTAATGGCTTTTTTTCGATAAGCTCGGACACTGCCAATACAGGTGATGCAATTATTTCTCCAGGAAGTTATCAAGCGCCCCCCAACTTTTTGGCAGAGCCTTATTCGATTACTTTTGGTGTGGATGTAAACGGAGATACTATTTATACAGTAACGGGAGATGTTTCTGCGGCAACCGTCGTACCAACGATGCTTTATCAGGAAGGTCAGGATATTAGTTTTAACGGTATCACCATTGCAGTTACTGGCACTCCGGATGGTACTCGCCCTGACGTTTTGAATATTACTCCGAGTACGTCAGAAAATGTTTTTTCAGTGATACAAACGGCAATTAGTGCGATTGGCAATTTCACAGATAACGCGGCTGGTAGGGCTAAGTTAACTAATTCTTTGACTCATGTTCAAGAATCACTTAACCGTAATATGACCGGTATTGATGTTACTCGAGGAAAAATTGGTGCCAGATTAAATACAATCGATTCTGAAGTGAATAGTAATTTGTCTTTATTGGTCACCAATAAAAGTAGTTTGTCTGACATTCGTGATTTAGATGTTATTGAGGCGGCGACAAGATTTTCTCAGCAGCTGACTGTACTGGAAGCTGCGCAAGCGAGTTTTGTAAGAATTCAAGGATTGAATTTGTTTAATTTTTTATAGTTTTGCAGTATAAGTGAACTTTTAAAAACAAAATCAAGGGCATCTCTAAAAATGCACTTTTCCCACGATAGCCGCGTTAGCTTCGTGCTCGAATCCTCATGTATTCTATATACACTGTGGTTCTCCGCGCGATGCTTTCTTACTCTCATGAAAAAGTTACTATTTTTAGAGGTGCCCTCAAATAAACTTCCGAGCTGTAATAGAATGCCCACTATAACCGAGCGTGTCCCAAAAAATTTTTGCGACATTATTGATACAAGTATAACTACATTCAATATACTCTATTCCAACTTGCTTAAAACAAAGTTCTATTTCTTCAACTAATTTTGCGGCTACATTGTGTCGTCTAACACTATTATCTACCCACAAAAGTTGAATAAGTCCTTTTACGGGATTAGCGAGAAAACCATTGTCGTTAATTACGCTGGAAGCGCCAATAAAACCAATGGCGCGATTATTTTTTTCTGCAAGTAAAAACAGCGATTGAGAATTTTTTAATTCAAGAGCTAACCAGTTTTTCAAGTTGTGTTCAAAATCTTGATGAGCAGGGATCAACCTGTCATCTTCGTGCTGATTAAGTGCCAAAGTGTATTGTGTTATTATGTCGAGATCCTCAATAGTTGCCTCTCTGATTTGTGGCAATATTTCGCTCGATGAGTTACTCTGACTGGGTGTGATGGTATTGTTTAATTGCGGCATGCGAGTTTTTTAATGATAAACTTTCATTGATGAGTTCAGACTTAGCGCGTGCTATCATATCAGAAATTTTTTGATCAGAGTTAGTCATGTCCTCGATGGTCTTAGAAACTATCGAATTGTCATCTGGTTGCGGATTTAATTCAAAATATTGTCTCAAATAAATATCACGCTTGTTGGTGAGAGCTAATGCTTGATCCCATTGCAGTGAATCTGCCATTGTAGATATTACATCATTTATTTCAATGATTTTTTTGAGTAAATGATGCATATTTTAATGGTTCAAGATTCAAGACTCAAGACTCAGGATTCAAGACCGCTGGTGATGGCATGTTCTCGAATGCCTCTCCAACCTTCTCTTATGTCATTCATGACACCTAAGACACTATTTAATTTGTCAACGCTATTTTCAGTATTTGCCTCAATTAATGTATGCGTACAATAGTCGTAGAGATTATCTAAATTGGCGGCGATTTCACCACCGTTTTCTTGATCCAGACTAGCTTGAAGACCACTAATAATGGATATTGCCCAGCTAACATGTTGACCCTTTTGTTCTATCTTTTTTTCTTGCATGAAATATTTGGCTTTATTCGTTTTTTCGATTGCACCGTCGATTAGCATTTGAATTAGCATATGTGGGTCGGCATCTTCAACTCCACTTGTTGCGTTAACACTGTTGTAAGCTAGTGCTCCAGATAATCCCATGTTTATTTCCTCTTTTGCTTCTTTGTATCGGTTAGACTTGGTGGTCTTTTAACCCTTTTTACCGCCAAAACCGGGTAAGTTTTCAAATTGCTGCGCTATGTATGATTGAGTACTATTCAATTGCGCGACTATTGCATCCATTGTCGCAAATTGCTTAGTTAATCTTAGTTGTAAACTCTCTATTTTTCTATCGAGGTTCAGTCTATCGTCGGCGATCCGATCTAATTGAGAGTTTAGTGAGGTGACTCTTGATGTGATCACTCCGCCGCTGCTGGTGTAATTACTGACCAAGTCCCGTAGTTTTGTCGCAAATCCTTCCGTACCAGTGAAAAGCTCATCAAATTGTTCAAAGTCGGACGCAATAGCGTTATCTAATACCTCATTGTCTATTTCAAGCTTTCCCTCTTGTGTCGACGTGATCCCGATGGATGACAAGCTATTAAATGTGCCATTCACCGCTGAAACATTTGATGAAAATAAATTCCTTATCTGCGATGAAGCTTGTCGTAAAGTGGCATCACCGAGCAGTATTCCTGGTTCCGTTTTATCCGCCGACCCTAACGCTTTAGTTACATCAGAATAGGCGTTAAATGCCTGAACAAATGCAGAAATTAGATTTTTGGTGCTGCCAGTGTCAATTGCAACGGTCAACTTTTCTGTGGTACCGACAGTAGCATGTGCTTTAGCTAAATTGAGAGTCACGTCTTGAATGACATTAGTAAAAGTATTAGTACTACTCGTGGCAGCAATGCCGTCGATTTTGATTGCTGCATCGCCTGCGCTCTGGGTGCTGTTGAGTCCAGTTGATAAATCCGCAGTTGATAAATCCGCAAGTGATGCATCACCGGTAAAAGTGACCACTAAATCATTGCCTGTACCTAGGGTTGAAGAGTCAAAAGTCAATATACTTCCTGTATCCAAGCCTTCGGTGACATTGTTCAACAAGTTGACTGACACTAGACTATTACCTGTTGCATCATTAATATTATTTCTTATATCGGATAAAGAATCGGTAGCAAGCACTTCCACACCGAACGTATCTGTACCGACGGTAAATGTAAGCGTTCCGCCTGTGCCAAATGTAGTGCTGGCACCCTCGGTAAATACTTTTGATTTATGGAAACTGCCCTGGGCGAGTGTTTGTACTTCAATGTCATACTCGCCGGCGTTAGCAGATGATGTTGCTGTTGCTGTATAAAAACTATTATCAGCAATAGATACCGACCGTTTATTAAAGTTGGTTGTGACACTCAAATCAAACGCTGCGGAACTTAATTCATCAAGAGAGCTTTTAAAACCGCCAAGCCCGGTAAGGGTGACAGAAACATCTGTTTCAAAGCGGTTTAGGCTATTTTCTTTCGGAAAACGTTCAGCATTGACGAGCGCTTCGACAATGCTCGTTACATCAAGACCCGACCCCAATCCTCCGATACTTATAAGACCCATGAAAAATAACCTATTGTTTCCTGCTGTTAAATGAGATTAAAAATATTTATGTTAAACATCGTTGCGTGTTACTAACTTAGTTACTGTATGTGTTGCTAACTTAATTAGTGTATCGGCAGAAATATCTCTCAGATAAATATATTTGTTAACTAATTTTTATTCATTGTTTAATTATGAATAATTCAACAATGAGAGGTAAATGCGAAAAGATTGGTAAACAAGTACATACCGATGATGGAGAAAGAAAGCAATATGTATACCAATACTTGTGCGTATCGATACCGACGTTTGTTCTGCTTGTCGTTAGATAAAAAAAGGGAGGCAAACCTCCCTTTTTTTATACTTTCTCTTGAAACAGCACTCCGCTATTACCGGTGTGAGTTTCGTTAAGTTCCTTCAAACGTCTGGATAAGTTGATAAGTTCTTCGGGAGGGAATTGTCGGATCAATTCATCAGTTTCCTTATCAATAACCCTGACAATAGTTACTCCTAGTTCATCATCAACTTTGAACTGAAGACTTCTGTCAATGCTCTGATTGAATTGTTGTAACTTTTCAATCTGATTAGTGACATCTTCCTTGTTTATTTCAGTTTCTTTAATTTCTGCCGATTCAATTCTCTCTACGTCAGAGGACTTAACAGCAGGAACTTGTTTCAAATCAGCAGCAATACCGCCACTTTCCAAACTACCCGAAGTTGAAGGTACTCTATTCGGTTCTCGTGGCAAGTTTTTGCCACTGACAACCGAATTCGGCTGAAAGTTGCCTGCTAGATTTAAAATAGCCATAGCAAATTACCTCAAAAGAGTGAAAGAGAAAGCCTGCGTGTGCCAACTTTCTCGCCAAACATTAAATTGTGATGTTAAATGACTCATAATTTAACGTTTTCCATCAACTTACTGAAGAAGTGAAAGAACTGACTGACTAGAAGCATTTGCTTGAGCTAAGATTGATAATCCAGCTTGTTGCAATACTTGGTTCTTCGCCAATTCAGCAGTTTCAGCAGCAAAATCAGTGTCACGAATTCGCGAACGAGCCGCTGATACGTTTTCGATGATGTTGCCTAAGTTTGACACTGTGCTAGATAAACGATTTTGTACCGCACCAAGACTCGCTCGGTTTGAATCAATCGTTTTCAATGCCGAATCGATGATATCCAGAGCATTTTGCGAACCAATGGCTGAGCTGATATCAATCGAGTCAACTGTTGCTAGTGTACTGACTTGTGCGTTAGCTGCGTCAATTGTTGTGCTGCTTGCAGTAGAAGTAAAACTTTTGGAGCTATTTAACTTGATAACACCAATGGCTCTGGTTGAATCTGTAGTACCAGTGGTTAGTGTTGTGGTATCAACGGCTGTACCAGTGCCGTCATAACCAAAGGTTTGAACGGTTGCTGTAGTATCAGTTGCAGACGTTGTAAAACCTTCAATAACAATATCATCACCACGTTCACTGGTTAATTTGAGTACACCAGATTCGACAGTTGCAGATATACCTGTTTGTGCAGTAACGTCATTAATCGCACTGGACAAGCTGGTAAAGCTACCGCCAGAAATCCCCGCCGTTATAGTGACAGCTGTTGTATTTGATCCTGACAATGAAAAAGCCACATTGCCATCACCCAAACTACTTAGTCCAACAGTATTTCGTGCATCGGTAGTTACATTAGTGTCAGCTTCCTGCAAGTTAATCGCGTCACTAAAGGCTTTTGCACTTAAACCTGCTCCAGATATTGCGGTACTTGTACCGGCAGAACCAGAAACTGTTACTGTGCCTGCTACATTATTCGCTGCTGCAGTATTGGCGGTAGCGGTTGTTTGACCAAGACCAACGTTAGTGGTTGTACCAGCTAAGCTTCTGGTATTGTTGCCGATATCTGATCCGCGTCCAGAGTTTAATGTGACATTGATGGTTTGAAAGGACTCTGAACCCACTTGAAATGCCGAGGAACCGAAGCTCCCATCAAGTAAGGTTCTACCACCAAAACTAGACGTATCTGCGATACGATTGATTTCAGATTGCAGTTGCGAAACTTCAGACTGCAAAGCGGCGCGAGAACTTGCATCGTTTGAACCATTTGCTGACTGGATTGCTAAGTCTCGAATCCGTTGAAGCAAGTTTGTTGATTCCTGTAACGCGCCCTCAGCGGTTTGCGCCAGAGAAATACCATCATTCGCATTTCTGACCGCAACACCTAGACCATTAATTTGAGAAGTTAAGCTGTTTGAAATTTGTAGACCAGCCGCATCATCTTTTGCACTGTTAATTCGTAAACCAGTTGAAAGACGTTGAAAGGTAGTGCCAAGAGCTTGATTAGTTCTACCTAAAGATCGTTGTGCACTAATAGACGATACATTCGTCTGTATTACATTACCCATGATAAATCTCCTAAACCTTTGATATTTAAGTGATTATGATTTGGCTGAGAACCAAATTCAAAACTTAAAATTACAAAGTGCTTAAAATAATAGATAGAGAATAAGAAGAGGGCGCGGGGAGCTAGGAGCGAGATTAAAGATCGAAATCTAAAACAAGCGCCTAAAACCACGAACCTAACAACTAAAATACTATCCGCGTGTGTCTTAAAAAAAGACGTTTTCGAAAAAGAATGTCTGAGAAACACCTAATTCGTTAAATTAGAGTTTCTTGGAAGAGGATAAAATGAAGATCATCGCCTGAGAAACAATAATTTAAGGTGTCCGCGTATTGCTGAGAACAATTTGCGTTCATAAAGGAGTATCGGCGCTGAAAAAGGAGACTTTAAAAAAATAGGAAGTATTTTTAGAATGATATTGCTTTTAGCAAACACCAAACTAAAAATATTGCGCAGCGTGGCAGTTACTTCCGTACAAATAGAGGTTTGTAGAAGTAACTGTGTTGCTGCCAAAAGATTTATTTTTAAGCTTTACCTAAAGTTGTCGTACGGTAGGGGGCGCTTTTATGATCATCTTACTAACCTTGTAATAGTGATAGAACTGATTGACTCGAAGCGTTCGCCTGAGAAAGCACCGACAATCCAGCCTGTTGCAACACTTGGTTTTTGGCTAGATTAGAGGTTTCAATCGCATAGTCGGTATCCCTAATCCTTGAACGAGCTGCACTGACGTTTTCAACGATGTTTTGCAGATTGGAGATCGTAGTTGACAGCCGGTTTTGAACCGCACCTAACTGAGCTCTCACTGAATCGATAGCGGTGATTGCTTCATCGACGATCACCAGAGCTGTTTGAGCACCGATATTGCTACTAATATCAATCGAATCAACGGACACCAGTGCGCTGACTTGAGCGGTAGTAGCGTCGACCGAGGTATCACTCGCTGTAGAGGTGAAACTCTTAGAGCTGTTTAATTTCACAGTGCCAGTTGAACGAGTTGAATCTGTTCCGCCACTCGTCAGAGTGGTTGTGTCGACAGCTGTCCCGGTGCCATCATAACCATAGGTTGAAACCGTGGTGGTGGTGGTGGTTGAAGAGGTAGTAAAGCCTTCAATTACGATATCATCACCTCGCTCACTAGTTAGTCTTAAACTTCCCGCTTCGATGGTTGCGCTGATACCTGTTGACGCAGAAGAATCATTTATAGCACTCGATAAACTGGTCAAGTTTCCACCACTGATACCAGCAGTTATTGTGACTGCTGTCGTATTTGAGCCGGTTAATGAAAAGGCGACGTTACCGTTACCTAATCCACTTAGTCCGACGCTATTTCTTGCATCAGAACTAACATTGGTGGTGTCTTGTTGCAAATTAATAGCATCACTAAATGCCTTAGCACTTAAACCAGCACCGCTAATAGCAGTGCTGGTTCCCGCCGAGCCGCCTATAGTCAGGGTTCCTGCTACATTGTTCGCTGCGGCTGTGTTGGCCGTTGCAGTCGTTCTACCTAAGCCCACATTATTCGATGTTCCAGCCAAGTCGCGAGAATTATTGCCGATGTCAGCTCCACGACTGGAGCTTAAAACAACATTGATAGATTCGAAAGCTTCTGATCCCACTTGAAATGAGGATGAACCAAAAGTGCCGTCAAGTAGAACTCGTCCACCAAAGCTACTGGTATCGGCGATCCGATTGATTTCCGATTTTAGTTGAGAAACTTCCGCTTGTAGTGCGGCTCTTTCGCTGGCTCCATTTGAGCCATTTGCTGATTGGATCGCTAGTTCTCTAATACGCTGTAAAATATTGGTGGTTTCTTGTAATGCTCCCTCAGCTGTTTGTGCCAAAGATATGCCGTCATTAGCATTTCTGGATGCTACGGTAAGACCGTTAATTTGCGAAGTCAAGCCATTGGAAATCTGTAAGCCAGCAGCATCATCTTTTGCGCTGTTAATGCGCAAGCCTGACGATAATCGCTGAAAAGTGGTTTTAAGTGCGCCGTTCACGTTGGTTAAGTTTCTCTGCGCATTGATCGAAGAAACATTGGTATTAAGTACGTTTCCCATTTTATCTACTCCTTAATCTGATGCAGTAAAACCAGTTTGCCAAATGGCGGCGAAACGAGGTTCTAAGCAATAGAATATGTATAAAAAATAATCGGGAAAGAAAAACTGAGAATAAATCTTTCGGTTAATAATCAACCGTCTGAGAATGGTGATTTTACTTCAGATAAACTTGAGAAGTTTTTAATCTAAAGAGAATAGGAGGTGAGAACTCCCGTTCAGACATGCTATCGGCGGTGAAAATGTCGACTTTAGATTATCCTAAAATTATTAAATAAATCTCTATGAGAGTTTTATTTTCTGGAAATAACTAGCTGAAATCTGAGGGTTGGTGAGTCATGCTCTGAGTTTCAAATAGTCAATGAATCGGCGTATGCTGGATAGGTAGGCGAACCAAACCCTAACCAAAATGGTTGACATAATTATTTGGTGTTTTTAAACATTTTTTATTAATTCATGGAATAAGTGAACTTTATGAATTAATATCTGTGAGGATCTCAGCAATAATTATTTTAGTTCTTACTTTATGAATAACCCGCTCAACAAAAAAATACTCGTCACCGGTGGAGCCGGTTTTATTGGCTCAGCGCTGATTAGACACATCATACAAACAACGCCATTCACCGTGGTTAATGTCGATAAATTAACCTACGCCAGTAATTTAGAATCATTATCAAACATCGATGATGATCCGCGCTACTATTTCGAGAAAACCGATATCTGCGATAAAGATAAACTCACTAAAATTTTCATTCATCACCAACCTGATTTAGTCATGCACCTTGCGGCTGAAAGCCATGTGGATCGATCCATCGAAAGTGCAGGTGAATTTATTTCAACCAATATTGTGGGTACTTACACGCTTTTAGAGGTAGTGAGAATTTATTGGGGGCAGCTTGATAAAGAAAAACAGCAAAACTTTCGCTTTCATTCAATTAGTACCGATGAAGTCTATGGTGATCTAATTAATGATGACGAAGCTGCCAATGAAAACACTCGTTACAACCCAAGTTCACCTTATTCTGCAAGTAAAGCGGCTTCTGATCATCTGGTAAATGCATGGCATCGTACTTACGGTGTCCCCATTATTATTTCGAACTGCTCGAACAACTATGGCCCTTATCAATATCAGGAAAAATTAATACCGCTAATGATCACCAACGCACTAGCGGGAAAAATTTTGCCGGTTTACGGTGATGGTAAACAGATCCGTGATTGGTTGTACGTGGAAGATCATGTGACAGCATTGCTTCAAGTGGTGACTCAAGGCAAAATAGGCGAAAGCTATAACATTGGTGGTGACTGCCAGTTAAACAATATCCAAGTCATCAATGCTATTTGCGATTGCTTGCAAGAATTAATTCCGAATAAAACAAATCCATCGACTCCTTATCGCGACTTGATCACTTTTGTGAATGATCGACCAGGTCATGATCTTCGTTACGCTATTGACGCTTCAAAGATTAAAAAGGAATTAGGCTGGATCGCAAAAGAAAACTTCAAGTCTGGACTGCTCAAAACAGTTCAATGGTATCTGGATAATCCAGGTGATACGGATAAAAATCTGGTCAGATAATTGCATTAAACTTCACTGGAAGCGATTTTTGACGGAAATTTGACGCAAATCATCGCTAATTTTTATCAGCAATTATCAAAAATCTGACAGGTAACTCATGAAAGGTATTGTTCTAGCCGCTGGTTCCGGTACGCGCCTGTACCCCATCACGCGTGGAATAAACAAACATTTGTTGCCGTTATACGATAAACCAATGATCTACTATCCGCTTTCTGTGTTGATGCTGGCGGGAATTCAAGAAATTTTAATCATTACCACACCGGAAGATCACACAAGTTTTACCCGGTTGCTTGGCGATGGCAGTGATTTTGGCGTTAAGTTTAGTTATCAAACGCAACAAAAGCCGGAAGGGATCGCGCAGGCGTTTATTATTGCAAAAAATTTTATCGCTGATGATTCGGTGTGCCTGATCCTCGGCGATAATGTATTTTTCGGGCAAGGTTTCAGTCCACTTTTAAGTAAAGCAAAACAGAAAATGAGCGGCGCAACTGTATTTGCTTATCCGGTTAAAGAGCCGCAACATTTCGGCGTGATCGAGTTTGACCGGCAAAACCAAATTAAGTCGATTGAAGAAAAACCGACTAATCCCAAATCCAATTGCGCGGTGACTGGACTTTATTTCTATGATAACCAAGTGGTTAATATTGCCGAATCTTTAAAACCCTCTGAAAGAGGAGAGTTAGAAATTACGGATATTAATCGAATATATTTAAAACAGCGTGAGTTAAATGTTGAAGTTTTAGGACGAGGTTTTGCATGGCTTGATACCGGCACTCATGAAAGCTTAATGGATGCAGGACAATTTGTGCAAACGATTGAACAAAGGCAAGGACTAAAAGTAGCGTGTTTGGAAGAAATCTCATGGCGAAATGGTTGGTTAACGTCTAAACATTTATTAAGTCTTGCGGAGCCGTTAAAAAGAAATTCCTACGGACAGTATCTCGAAAGCTTAGTTATAGACACAGAGGTGGTAACTCAGCAAGCATTCGTTAATCGCATCAACTTTAACAAAGTAATAGGTGCATAGACGTTTTCATTTTAAAGTGATGGTAAGGATAATAATTTAATGACAACTAGATCTGGTTGGCCGATTATTTACAATGAAGAAGTTGGTTTTGATCATTATTCAATTGAAAAATGGCTGCGTCATCTCGATGAAGAAAACTTTACCCCTGAAGATCTTGCAGGTAAATATTACCTTCCATTACAGACCGTTATACATGCAGTTTGTTGTCGCTATTTCGACGTAGGTGATGTTGCGAAAGCTGAAAAGCTTGCTAAAAAATATCTATTAATAATTCCCGATCCCATTTTGCATAATTTGTATTTACGTTGTTTACTCGCCAGCCCAACGACCACTAAAGAAAAATTTCGAGAAGAAAGCTCGACATGGCGTGAACTTTACGCAAATACAATGATAGCGTTACAGGACAAAGATTTTGCACATTTTGATACCGATCCGGACAAAAAAATAACTGTCGGGGTTCTCTGCGGTTACGCTTACACTTCGCTCTTTGATGTAGCATTTACACCACTATTCGATGCGATAGACAAAGAAAAATTTAGTTTAGTCCTCTTTAATATAGGTTCAATATCCGATTATGAGCAACATGCCGACTTTGATCGCTGTATTGATATGCCTGTTTATTCTACGGATTATTTAATTCAAGCAATTAGAGACAATAAAATCGATATTGTGATCGATTTAAATGGTCGGTTTCGCCTTGATAATCCAATCGATGTTTTGCTAAAAAGAGTGGCTCCGGTTCAGATTAGTTACGGCAATATGTTAGCAACTTATGCGCTTGATACCATCCGTTATATTATGACCGATAGCTATACATTGCCTCCGAGTGATGAAAAATATTACACCGAAAAAGTTTATCGATTTGAAAATAATGTTATGGGAACATTTAAACTACCCGATACACCGATCACTAAATTACCTTACCTGACTGAAAAAAATGTCAAGCCTAATAAACAGTTTGTTTTTGCTTCTTTTAATGCCTGTTTTAAACTAAATGATCTCGTACTTGACACATGGGGGAGGATTTTGCAAGCCGTACCTAACTCCCATCTTTTTTTAAAGGCAGGTGGTATAGGTTCGCAGAGGGTACAGCAACGTTTAGTTAAAATGATGAAAAAATATGATTTGGATAGTCGGATTACTATTGAAGACGCCACGCCTATGAGCGATATGCTGAATAAATACAGTACTGTCGATTTGGCTTTAAATACGTTTCCTTATAGTGGAGGAACAACCACTGTCTATGCTCTATGGAATGGTGTCCCGTCAGTTACTTTAGAACGAGACCATTTGATCCAAAGTGGTGGTGGTGAAGGGGTGTTAAAAGAAGTGGGATTGAACGCATTTGTTGCAAATAGTGTTGAACAATACATAAACAAAGCGGTTTATTTTGCAACACACCCGGAAAAACTTGCAGAAATAAGAAAAAACATGCGAAAGCGACTGGCAAAATCGGCGCGATTTAATCCACAAATGTTCGCCAAAGATTTTGAAAAAGGGTTGAGATTTATTTGGCAAGATTGGGTAAAAAATGCTGATTTTTAAAAGAGCCATCTATCTAGTCGTTATTAATTTGATTCGTGAGAGGGTTACATTGTGACAAAGGTTATTGTCTTTGGTGTCGGAGAGATCGCCGAGGTTGCGCATATTTATCTCGAACATGATTCACCTTTTGAAGTGGTCGCTTTTACAGTCGATAGAAAATACAAACAGACTGAAAATTTTCGGCAGTTACCAGTCGTCGAGTTCGAGTCTCTGGTTAACACACATCCACCCAGTGATTTTAAGCTATTCATTCCGATTAGTTTTCGCGATCTGAATAGCCATCGGGCAAATAAATTTTATCAAGCCAAAGAGCTAGGTTATCAAATGGTGAGTTACGTTTCGCCGAATGCTTCGATTATGCCTGAAACAGAAATAGGAGAAAATTGTCTTATTTTTGAAAATAACGTTATTCAACCAAAAGTAAAAATTGGCGATAATTCTATCCTTTGGAGTGGCAATCACATTGGGCATCACACTACCATCGGCAAGCATTGTTTTATTGCATCACACGCTGTGATATCCGGTCATGTTAGGATCGGCGATTACAGTTTTGTCGGCGTGAACGCCACCATTAGGGATAACATCGAAATCGCTGAAAAAAATGTCATAGGCGCAGGTGCCGTGATACTCAAAAGCACAAAAAACAATCAAGTTTACAAAGGTACGCCAGCTCCATTGGCATCAGTTTCTAGTCAGGACATTAGGTGGTAGATAGGAATGACCTGGGAAAAAAAAGGACTTATCTTTTCTCCTGAACGAAACGAGGGTTTCAACTCTCATATTCAAGTGCCTACAGTTTTGGTTAAAGACGATAGGTTAAGAGTTTATTATGCTGCACGATATCAAAGTGGTAAAAGCTATACTTGTTATTTAGATCTGGACATAAACGATTTTAGAAAAGTGCTTAATATCTATGATAAAGAAATACTAACCTCTGGCAAACCCGGTACGTTTGATGACGAAGGCATTATGCCGAGCGAAATAATTCTCCATGAAAATAAATATTATTTCTATTACAGCGGTTGGAATCAACGAGTGTCGATACCCTATCACAACGCAACAGGACTTGCCGTTAGTGAAGACGGTGGGCATAGCTTTTCTCGATTATACGATGGGCCGATACTTGATCGTATTGCAACGGAACCTTATTTGGCAGTCACGCCCTGTATCTTAAAAGAAAAGAACTTATGGCGGATGTGGTATATATCCGGTCTTAAATGGGTAGAAATTAATGATCATTTTGAACCAGTGTACGCGATAAAATACGCTCACTCAATTGATGGTATTAACTGGCGAAGAGATAGCAAAATTTGCATTCCACAAAACCATGAATTGGAAGCTTTTTCAAGACCCTCCGTCATTAAAAAAAACGATATCTATTGTATGTGGTTTTGTTTTAGAGATAGTCATGATTATCGTGATGGAAAAGGTAGTTATCGAATGGGATATGCGGAATCGAATGATGGAATTGAATGGCAGCGAATGGATGAAAAAGCAGGAATTGATATTTCTAGAAATAAAAGCGATTGGGACGGAAAAATGATTTGTTATCCGTACATCGTAAAAGTGCGGAATGATTATTATCTATTTTATAATGGTAATGGATTTGGTCAATCTGGCATAGGTTATGCTAAATGGGTGGAGTAAACGCCAAAAAAATGGCGAAACGAGTAGGAAAATAATTAATGACAAATAACAATGCGCAGACAACTTCTTTTCAGATTGAAAGCACAGCAAGCCGCCATCAGATCGAATCACGTGATGACTTACACAAAGCTTTTCTAAATAGTCCACTACCAGCTGAAGATCTGATGTTCAATTTAGGAATGTATACACGAAGTTCGTTGTTGGTAAAATTCTTAGTAATGAATCAACTATATGAACGTGTGAAAAATATTCCCGGACATATTCTGGAGTTGGGTGTGTGGTGGGGACAAAACATTATCTTGTTAGAGAATTTACGAGCGATCCATGAACCGTTTAATAAACAAAGAAAAATTATTGGCTTTGATACTTTTACTGGTTACGAGATTCCTGATGTCGAAGGCGAAGAAAAAAAAGATAAACACAGTGATGTATGGAAAAATGGATCTTATTCGACGTCGTTAGACTATAAAACATATCTTGAGCAATTGATCAAAACGCATGAGTCAAATAATGTTTTAGGTCACAATATTGGTAACCATGAACTAATGGAAGGCAATGTCACCCTAACCGTTCCAGAATATTTTCTAAACAATCCTTCAACGATGGTCGCTTTAGCTTATTTTGATATAGGTCTATACGAGCCGACTTTTGCTGCGTTAAAAGCGATAAAACCGCACTTAATGTCTGGCAGTATTATCTTGCTGGACGAATTTACCTGGCAAGAATCTCCTGGGGAAGCGATCGCTTTTAAGGAAGTATTTTCTAGAGATGAATATAAAATAGAAAAATGTGAACTTTATCCGTCTAAAGCTATTATTAGTATAAAGTAGGTGAAAAAATGAAAACATTGAAATCAATAATATTTGATAAACAGATGAACGAAAAAGGTTGGGTCATATTTGAAGAGATGATCGATCTCGAGTTAATCGAAAAAATGCGCGTGGATATTGTACTGGCGTATAAGCGTTGCAGGAATATTCAGATGTTGAACGGTATTCCAGATAATAACGCTCATACGGTTCATCATTTAATTGGAGAAGAACCAAGTTTTTTTAATTATTTGGAAGAAACACCGATCCATGAATACGTTGCTCGATACTTTGAAGGCGAATTTATATTAAACTCTTTTGGTGGTGCGATTAATACTACTGATAGTTCGAATTATGCTCATCAAATACATCGCGATGTTCGAACCTATTCAAATCAACCACTAATCATGTTAAACACTTTAGTGATGCTTGATGATTTTACAGCTGAAAATGGTGCAACTTGGATGCTTTCAGGTTCGCATAAGTATGAAGAAAAGCCCAGTCAAAAATATTTTTATGAACATGCAAAGCAAGCTATTGGTAAAGCTGGAAGTATTTTGGTTTTTAACTCGAATGTATGGCATGCTGGAGGGAAAAATACGAGTGACCAAGTTCGCCGTTCGATTACTCCTATGTATAGTAAGCCCTATATTAAACAGCAATTTGACTATCCGAGAATTGTTGGTTATGAAAATCAATCAAAGCTTTCGGACTCCATGCAACAAATTTTAGGATACAATTCTAGAACGCCAGCAACACTCAATGAATGGTATCAGCCTCCAGAAAAACGAATGTACAAAAGAGGGCAAGGGTAGCAATGTTGCACAAGCGAAACCATAATCCAGATCATAGCCGAGATTATAACAAGGAATATGCGGATCTAAATAATCGTCAATACGCTTATGATTTTGACTATATTTTAAGGGATTATATGATCCGACAGTTATCGCCATTGTTTCCGAAAGGCGCTGTTTTGGAAATGGGCTGTTATAAGGGAGAGTTCACCAAAAAGCTAATCTCTTTTTTTGACGACATAACCGTTATAGAAGCGGCTTCTGAACTGGTGGATGAATGCAAACAAAAACTGCCTAACAATATTAGTTTTATCAATCAGTGTTTTGAAGAGACACAGCTGGACAAAAAATTTGACGCAGTATTCCTAGTGCACACCTTAGAACATCTTGATGATCCAGGTTTAGTTCTAAAGAAAATTAATCATTGGTTAACTCCTAACGGAAAATTGTTTTTAGTCGTTCCTAACGCTAATGCGGCCTCGAGGCAAATAGCCGTGAAGATGGATCTAATTTCTCACAATACGGCAGTCACCGAAGGAGAGAAAGCACATGGGCACCGTTGTAGCTATACGTTAGATACATTGTACAGAGATGCTACTCAAAGTGGACTTGATGTAATTCAGCAAGGCGGCATTTTTTTTAAACCCTTTGCAAATTTTCAGTTTGATCGGTTAATAGCCGAAAAAATCATCGATCGGCGATATCTCGATGGATGTTATCAACTGGGAATGCAATACCCTGAACTCTGTGCGAGTATTTTCGTAGTTTGCAAAAAAGGTGAAAACAGTGAATGATGATTTTGTTGGAAATTATAAACGTGACGGTTTTTGTATTCTAAAACGAATAATTCCTTCAGAAATTTCGCAATCAGTTCTTGATGATATTCATCAACTTTTTTATCTGCAACTCGGACGTTTTAAAAAGCTCGGACGTTTCAAAAAGAATGTTAGTTCAAGAGGCATTGATAATTTATATCAGGATATGCAAGAACTTCTAAAATGCGATGTTAATGCTTACTTGGGGGCAGCTCGCCGAGCGGCTAAGTTAATCAAGTTACATCATTACCTAAGTCATACAACTATATTACAAATGATTGAGAAATTAGGTATAGAAATTCCGACGATTGTGACAGAGCCCGTTTTACATATTAATTCCGATAAGCTCGTTATACCGGGAGGTTATGTCGGTTTTAATACTCACCAAGATTGGCCGTCGATCCAGGGAAGTTTGGATTGTGTAGTGGTTTGGGCACCGCTAGTAGAGATAACCAAAAACAATTATCCACTCCTAGTTATTCCAAACTCGCACAAGAAGGGGATGTGTGATGGAAAAATTACTGAAAACTTATTCGAAATCGATCCCAAACTATATGCTCAAGAAGACTACATTTCCGTAGAAGTAGAGCCTGGCGATGTGGTGATGATGTCGAGTTGGACATTGCATAGAACCGGAATAAAGGATAGTCATGGATTTAGAATATCTTGTAGTACGCGTTATGACAATGCAGCAGAACCGACCTTTATTGATCGAGGGTATCCCTGCGCTTATCAAAGGTCGGTGAACCGAGAATTAATTACTCCAAGCTTTCCTTCGCAAGAGCAAGTGATTAAAATTTTCAATTAACCTTGGTGTTAACAAACCTGAATGTATTACTTCAAACTCAGCCTGACGGTTGTTAATGTTAGTTTCGACATCATTGTACGTTGAGCAATAATATTAAAAGGCTGAAAACTCCTAAGTTTTATCACTTAATGGATCGTTGTGTTCGAGGAGCTTTTTCTTTGCGACGCGCACATAGTATATATGATCCTCTAATATACCAATTTCGCTGGTAGCCGAGTTTCTTCTGGATCGAAATATTGTGAAAATATTAACAACTTCTCAAGAGGAGCGATTAGTTCACGCGTTTTTTGTGGTTTATGGAGTAGTATATTAGTTTTCATGTTTCAACCGATTAATCTAGGTTTAAGTGTGCTCCGTAAACTAACTAGAAGGATATTTAGATGAGCAAAGTCGCTCTTATTGTTGATGATTCTCGATTAGCCTGTAGAGTAATGGCTAAAATGCTTGGCACTTTCGGTATAAAAAGTGAGGAGGTTTATTCTGCCGAAGCTGGACTTAGTTATTTGAATCAAACTCAGCCGGATGTGATTTTTCTTGATCATTCCATGCAGGGAATGGATGGTCTGGCAATGCTAAAAATATTGAAAGCGAACCCAGTAGTTGCAGATATACCCGTCATTATGCACACCGCCAAAGAAGGCAAGTTTTATATTAAAGAAGCAATGTCTTTAGGAGCTGCAGAAGTTTTTTCTAAAGGGTTAGAAGAGCGGCATTTATTTAAAATGTTAATTGAACTTGGTTTGGTTAATCGAGGCACTCAATTTGATGACTCAGCCAGCCGGCAAAGAAACAAGAAAAAACGAGCAGAAAAACAATCAAGCAAGGTCAAACAGCCTTCCCACACTGACACCAAGCCGACATTACAATTGTTTTGGCAACAGCGCATCGAACCTTATTTAGCTCGTTTGAGAGGTCAACAGCAACAAGAGCTTGAGTATAGGATCAACACACAAACGCGTAAATTAACGAGAGAAATACATCTTACGCTTGAACAGTTTGAACATGCTCTAGTACTCCGTATGGAATCACATGCGGACTTTGTGGCTTCAACAGAACTCGTTGCCAGAAGCATGCGTCGTAAATTGTTAATGAGCGTTGGTTTACTTTTATTGGTGATGCAATTCGGTATTTTCTGGCATTTGTGGCATGATGATAAATTAAGCCAAACGCTGTTACAATCCCAGCAAGAGATAGGGCTGATGAATAAAAGACTGTCACAACTGGGACAAAAAATAAATGAGCTAGATATAAATATTCATAAAGAGAATGCGGAAGTCAAGATAACAGGTTCGGCGGATGGTTCGCTCTTTGATCGTTTTGGTTCCTTTTTGGCAGATGTCGAGTTGGTCGATAAAAACAGTGGTGTGTATCAAGGCATTTCATTTAACGGGTATCATTTTTGGGTTGATGCTAAAGGAGTAATAGGACGAGCTATTGGTGATCGATATTATCTTTCAAACGATTGTTACGGAGATGTTTTTGTTGATTCTCCCGCAGCAATTATTTTTAAAGGAGCAGAGCATAGTATCTGGTATGTCGATAAACAAGCGGAACGCGTCGCAATTAACATTGGTTCAAAACAGTCTAGCGATAATAAATGTGTTATGTTAACCGGGGATTTAATGATGCTCCGTCACCTGCAACCCAATGATTCTAATGAGACTGGTATTGAGCAACATCGAGAAATGGAAATTCGCTTCAATTGAAGAAAGGCAATTTAAACTTAAATTAATAAATCCCTTTCTTAATGCGAATATCTCGCAATTAATACATGGTTGCCTTCAATTTTTCCATAAAAACTTAACACTAGACAACTATTCGCTAAAGTTTTCCAAAATCGAACAAAATGCTTAGTTTCCAAGTTTGTTTTTTTGGTAAAAATGTTTTTCGTATGTTTGAGAACAGGCTATCTATTTTTACCTATTTTCGCATGCAGGGTGGTGTGGAGCTGGAGGTTAGAGGCCTCCAGCTACCCGATTAGGTATTTCCATTTTTTGCAATCAGTTTAGCTGAACCATTGGATATGCCAACACATAAGAACGTAATGACAAGACAGATTCCCCCAAAAATACCAAGTTTAATACCATCAAGATTAAGAAAACCTATTACTATTGCTGGCAAGCACATAAATATGTATCCAATGTATTTTAGTTGCTTTGATTTTTTGTCTACAAGCAATTCCGTTTTACAGGAGCCACACAGTATATTATTTTTGTGTATATCCAATTTAATCATTTTCCCACAAATAGGGCATGATAAATTGTTTGGATTTCTAGTAAGGCTGAATTTCATAAATTACACCTTGCGTGAACGGTTGATTTTTCGCGTAGCGAAAAAGCAATCCGGCACACGGAGTGTGCGCATTTAACACACTGGTTATGTTGTGATAGCACTGCTCTAAATGAATGCATAAATGAGAAAGCCCCCAAAACATACGGCAAAAACACCACCAACACGAGCTAATGGACTTGTTAGCGACAACGCCCAGGATATAAGCCGTATAAAATTATTTCGCCCCATTACAGCAATAATAATAGCCGCTGAAATAGAAAACCAACCTATAATTTCAATTGCGAGTGGATATTTAGAAATAGCAGCTTGGTAAACGAGCAATGCGCCAAGCAAAAGCCTTACCACAACAGCTAAAATATACAGTGCTAATTTTTCAATATTTGTTTTGATTAAACCGAAAATATTTTCTGGATTGAGAACAATGATTATTCCGGTAATTAGCGTTAATGCGCCAAATGTAATTATCAAAATGGTCACAACCTATTCTCCTTAAGCAACATAACTCTCTGTTGAACTGTGCCGCGTTGGCACAAGGTTTAAATACTATTAATGGTTTTTGTTCGATAAGTGATCGAAGGATCTCATTGATGCGAACGGAACTCATACTAATTCCCTCTGGTGCATCTTTTTTTTGATCTCAGTTAACCATCCATTTTTCATTATTTCAGCGCTTAGTTTGCTCGATTCTTAACATCAGCGCAAGTGCGTTTCCACAAGCGAAGCTCGTGTTGGATTTGACACATTGTCCAGAGCCGTTAACTCGTCATCCCGGTTGCCAGTGTTGGCGGATATAAAGGTTCACATAATGCCATAGAATTCATTCTCATTGTCTGCAATCTAATGATTTGCGCCTAAAAATTGTGAGTTATAATCTAGACTCCCAATAAAACTATAAGATCGAGTCTAAGCTAGTGCACCTGCGGCATGCATATCGAGTTTGAAATCGGGTGCTACTAGATTTGATTGTTTCTTGATTATTTTAGATAGGTTATCGATATCATTCACACATAGAGAATGTAATACACTTAAGTAACTTCCTTTAAAATCATTAAGAAAAGAAAGCTCGATGCCATGTTTCTGAAAATCCTCAAAACGATAAAGGTTTTTTCCATTCGGCGCGTTAATATAATTAGTCCCATTCAATGCTTTGACAATGCTGATGATTCGTTCTTGACCTTTGAGAGAATTGTCAATGTTCAGGTCAGAAGAATAAACAAAACGAGTTTTTATATTTAAAATTGCACAAATAAATTTTATTAATTCAACGATATACTCGACGGGAGCTTGATTAAAATTAGTCAGACGATCCCATAATTCTGTTCGCGCCGAAAGCTTTTTATATATAGCGTCGTTTTCTAGCTGTTTAATGAAACGATTGATCTCTATCGGATTAAATAGTAGGTCTTTAATTTTTATTGAACGTTTTTGTTTTAACAAGGGGAGCGTCAACCATTTTTCCTTTCCAAGTGGGTCAATTAATTTATTTCGATGTACATAACCTCTTCGAGGAAACTGAACGCAATCATAGATTACAAAAATGTCAGAGGCTTGCATCAGTCTAAAATAACCAGGGTAAGGTACAAAATAGGGCTGCATGATCGCGATTTTATTCATTACGAAGAAACCGCTGATGTAAGTGATGTATTCGTAACAGTGAGTGGTTTCTTTCGATCTTGAGTATGCATTATTCTTAAATCTTGTTCGATCACGGATGGATGATTTTTCCATACCCAATTGAACGTATCAACCACGTCGGTTTTATTATCGATTTCATCGGTGATTAACAAGACATTCGGGTCTTTTTTTAGAATTTTTTGGCTGAGATCAAAGCGTTTTTGGTCATCATCAACTATCGATTTGACAGATTGACAAAATTCCTCGAGATTATCGCAGGCTAAATCTTCGCATAAGTCAAAATATCTAAAATAAAATTCATCGGTTCGTGCATGAATTTCTTGACCGGTTAAATAAACGAGTGGTATCCCAAGACGTAAAAGATCAATGTTCGAATTACTTCCTCCGAAGGGAAACGGAGAGACTGCCATATCGCATTGATTGAGTATATCTAGATAATCATTATAGGGCATGCTCTTAATTACTTGCGAATTGATGAGCCATTGTTGTATTTCTAATTGACAATGATAGTATTGTAGACCAATTTCATTAGGAAAAAATATCCACTCAATCGGTCGGGTGACGATGCTGTTAATATGTTGACAAGCTGAAAGAAATTCTGGATTTATTTTAACGCTTTTTCCGTTGACCGCAATCCGTAAAATGTCTGGATTTTTGTTTATTATGGCGGAAGGAAATTGTTCATCAATACGACTAGCATGTGTATTGTCGAGCTCGTTTCCTAGAGTTAATAATCGTTCTGAATAGAGTTCTGGATTGCTCAGTAAAAATTCGGGAGCGAGTAAATAATCAATCGTATCCGCTATCGTGGTTGCAGGATGTCCCGACGTGGCAATTTGAATCGGAGCAAAACGAAAAGTTAATAATGCAATCGTCCAGGTGGCCATGCCAATACTTGGATAGTAAACCATGTCAGGCTGTTGTTCTGAAATTAGTTGCGCTATTTGGTGTATCGAATGATCTTTAAAACTAAAAATTTTAGAGTGGTCAAAATGTTTTCGGGTTATTTCATCAACCGCGTCATCAGATGTGATTAAAATCATCTCAAAATCGCGTTTTAATTGTATGACGTAATTGGTAAAACATCGACCCATCGCGTGTGTGGAGGTTAGTATTTCTGCGAGCACAAGGATTCTTGGTCTTTTGATTTTATAGTCTATATTTTTTATCTTTGGCTGTGCAAAACCGCTTTTTTCCATTGCCTGTTTCATCATCTTGTTAAGATAACCTTTAAAGATATGTTTATCATCTCTTACTGCATAACTGCAATGCATCCATGCCACTGCGAAGATCCCTGATATGTCAAAGTCTGCTGGTTGTTGGCTTATTATTGGACCAAAAGCCAATAATTTTTCGCGGATTAGGTGTTCTTTCTCGCTCATAATTACATGACTGGAAAGAAGTGATAATATATAAGGTGTCGAAATTTTGGTATCAACTTCCATTAGCATCGTCAACGATTCTGGTGTATGCTCGGCGAGTCCCATAACGAGTAACATTTTGTATAAATAAGTCGTTTTTTCTTTTTGATTGTTTGTTGTTTCATATTTATTTAAAAAATAGTGTGTTGCGTAGTTTGTACCGCCAAAACCACTAACTCTAAATAGAGAAGTGATGGTTTTTTTGTGTATGATTAATTTAAGGTATTTATGCCAATCCATTTTTAATTTTTTAGCTGTTAGTAACGTTAACAATGCGCTACTGATGAGAGTGGCATTTGTCTGGACTTGATCTGGTGTGTCGAAGTATTCATTTTCACTAAAACGATTACCCGATGTATCAATAACGACTAAAAGTTCTAACAATCGATTAAACGCTGATGGATAATCTCTGTCATTAACCAAACACACGAATTTGTCGATGAGACTAGCGGATTTGGTCATTGATAACTTCCCGATTTTGTTTTTCGCTCATAGTGAACATCAGTCGTTCGACTACTCTGGAAATATCTTGCCGAGTCAAAAAAGAATGAAAAGGTAAACCGAGTAACGAGCTGGCAAAGCTATCAGTTATTTCTAGCCTTCTATTGTGGTTATTTGAGGCGATAATTCCTTGTCGTTTAAATAGCGGATGATGATGCAGTGGTGGATAATACCAACGTCTATTTTCGATCCCTTGTTCAATTAGGTGTTCGGAAACATGTTGACTTGATTGAGGCAGTTTTATAACCTTCAATGATAGAATAGTTTTTTTGTCGCAGTGTTGTTGAGTAATATTAGAATAAGGTTTTAACAGTTGTTTATAAAACGAATCTATCGCAATTCTTTTCTGTAAAATCTTTTTCCACCGCTTAAGTTGTGCTAAACCAACAGCGGCATGATATTCACTTAACTTGCCATTACACCCGATATTTTCAATGAGTCCATTGCGATAACCAAAGTTAGTGACACGTTTGATTTTTTTGTTAAGTATTTCATTTTTTAGAAATAGACCTCCACCTTCTCCAATTCCGAACGCTTTAGTGGCATGAAAACTAAAAGCAACTATACTTTCTTGTCCGATCTTTTGGAAAGGAAATGCGCCAGCAGCGTCGATGATGACAGGAATTTTAGTTTCATTTACAAACCGATCCCATTGTTTTGTTTCTACGGGAGCGCCGAATGTCGCCACTGGCATAACACATGAAACGGGATATTTTTCTATCAACTGATACGCGATTTCTGGTGTCAACTGCCAGTTATCAAAGTTTACATCGGAGATTAGCGGTTTGAGTCCACATCGTAAAACTGCGGTAGCGGTCGCAGGAAAAGTTAATGATGGGACTAAAACGAGCGTATTCGGTTTTAATTGCAACGCGGTAAGAGCGACCTCTAATGCTGTAGTACCTGATGATGCCAAACTGGCAAATATATTTGACGAATTTCCGTTTTCTTTTAAAAGATTAACGAGTCCTTTTTCAAACTCTTTATGTAAAATCCCAAAATTACTGTACCAACGATTTTTGTGTATGCGGTTGAGATAGGGAAGTAGATCGTCAGGTGTTGGCAAGTCAGGGATCAAACAAGCGATCTTCTGATTAGGAGTTGTTCTTTTGTTAGATAACATAACACCTACTTTTGAAAATGTTTGTTGGTCTGGTTAGATAGTTACTAGATTATTCACTTTTCGTGCCAATTTTCGTGCTCTTATTTGTCAGTACAGAGTTAATAAAATGGTTAGAAGGTTTCTCCATCATTAAGGTCAAAGAATACATCACCCATTTTGTGTCACTTAATTGATAACAACAAAGGGTTTTACAAAAATTGGCACATACATTGCTTTACGTGAGATAGCCAATATAAATATTAGTGAAATAAAATCATTACCCATGATAAATCTCCTAGTGCTTATGTCGGTTTTGTTCTTCGGAACAATGCTATAGTTTGAGGATTAAGCTGCTGAGAACAGCTTATTTCAAGGGCTTTAGCTCGAAGTTTTAGGTCAGGTGGTTGCTGAGAACAGCCACCCAGCGCTTAACTTCTGTCGTACGGTAAGGGGTCGCCAGTCGACCCCTTTTCTTTATCCGGTAAATCGTTTCCCCATTATTTCAATAGTTAATTACCGAAAGCGGTAAAGCTTATCCGCTTACTACATCATGAGCGTCTTAGTATTGGCGTTCCACCCAGAAGCCTAAAAATGTGGCACTTATCGCTGTAGGTATTGTATTTTAAAAGCCACAGCCATGGGTGCCAATTTAAACTTAGTGTTTTCATTTTTTGTAGGGTAGTGTAAAAATAACTCAGGTTACCATTGTCGGTAGCCTGGGGTTTTTGGCTAGCAATTGATATAACTATTATTGAATGGACAGGTGAGGGAAAAGATTATACTCAATAAAGAATACCATGGAGGTTACTAAGCGTTAGGTATTAACGACCAGTCACTATTATTTGATAGTATTGGCGACCTTTATAGTACCTCGAAATCGGATGGTGTACTTGGTCGTTTAAGCGCGTTGGGAATAGAAACCTGAATAACTTGTCCCGTGCTGTTATTAAAATAACTACCAGTCGGTGAATTTTGAAGCTCTACTGAAACGACGGAATAGAAAACTTCACCGTTGATTACGCTGGTGTCTGTAAAGCTCGTGGCAGAGGTTAGTTCTGGAGTTAGTTTTGTATACGATCCAAACTTTTCGGTTCCGCGATAGACGAGGTAACCTCTTGATGAGCTGACACCATCCCAGGATAGAGTGACGTTGACACCCTCCGTGCTTGCTGAAAGATTTGATATTGGCTCAATTATATTCATTCTCAATGTTGGATCGCCCATTAAAGCAAAATGAACTTGATGAACATTCTCGTCAAAGCCGCGTGAATTGAAGAACTCATCCTGACCGCTATTTAGCCCTTTTTTTGCTCCATATCCGAGAGTCAGTCCCATGCCGGCAGGGTAAAACATACTATGAGGACGGCCTGTCCAGAGCGATGCCTGGACATAACCCTCTGCCGCCAGAAAAGCGCGATTTATATTATTTGAATTAATATGGAAGTCACCATGCCAACTGCCGTGAGTGAGAATGCTTATTGCTTTATATGCTCTTCCTGAAGCAAGTTGGCTGGTACTCTCATAGCCCCAGATGTTATCTGTAGAGCCAGTCGATGACACCAGCGCCCAAAATGCAGTGGTATTAGAATTATAAAGTGACCAAAATGACTTATCGCATGGGGCTTGTCCCGGTATTGTTTCACCTTCAATACAGAGCCCGTCCCTTCCGACAAGGGGCCCAAAGTCGCGCCAGCCAGAAACACTCGGGATGCGTCCTGCATTCCAGACAAAGCCTGCATGCGTGATTGCTGTGCGATCAACAGAGAAAGTTTTGTTACGGAATGGAATCGCTTTGTCGGCTAAATAGCGTCGATAGAGTACTGTTTCTGATTCTGAAAAAGCGGGAAGGTTTGAAAAATCAATAAGCCCAATCTCAAGGTCTGCCATCAGCGATCCATCAGGCAGCTGATCAACGCTGCTGATGTCCCATCTGCCATCATTAGCGATATTTGTATTACTAGCATTTGTCGTTGAGAAATCACCTGTGTCAGTCCAGCGAGATGCTGCATTAGCTGGGTAGACATCTTGATAGTATGCCAGGCTGCTCCATGCACCCATGTGATCATAGTGATGACCATCGGGCGCAATCACTCCTGATTGTACTTTTGGAAGTGAGCCAAAAAGAATCACGGACTTTAAATTTTGAGGGTCTCTGTCGTATTCTTCCTGGATAATCTGTT